>Ga0126342_10002734_pt1 | contig 28061 bp, 21 predicted proteins | sample Cyp1metagenome_FD_92528 | JGI IMG/M metagenome (GOLD analysis project Ga0126342, IMG submission 92528) | Coral microbial communities from Lord Howe Island, Old Settlement Bay, Australia - Cyphastrea 1 metagenome | ecosystem: Host-associated > Invertebrates > Cnidaria > Coral ... | reverse complement strand
TCCTATCTTTTCGCGCATCTACATCTTCTTTCTTCTGATCTTTTCTCTTCTGACTCTTCTCACCTCTGCTTTTCAACTGTCCATATTGTCGGAAGTATAGCTTCTAAACTTCCTTCGATTATAGTTATAAACCAACTTAGCTAACTATGGGCCTCATCTTGCACGGGATTTTCCAGCCATGTCTGTTTACCAGAGGATAGCATCCTGATTTCTGATCGTTTTTTGGCTGATTCTTGTTGAAAAGAATGATTGTTTGGTCATGAAAAAGAACTTGGGTCAATGAACCAGTGGAAACTTTGCTAATGACGATTGACTACACTCGCTTACACATGATTGCAACCAGAAACGCGCTTTATCTAACAGTGCTGAAACCAATTTTGGTTTCAAAATGCACCTCAGCCACTGACGGGGCGCCGGACAATAAGGGTGGCCCCGAACGACGTGCACGCATGTGTGGCAGATGTAGGGCTGGGCCCATCATGAATGATGCTTGGAGCATCGGGAGGGGTACCCCAAAGATCGCATCAAAAGACATTGGCCTCATGATCTGGAGGTTGCCAAAAATTGGGTTACCCCAAATCATCCAGAATTAGACCTGTTTAGTATTGAAAGCCATGATTGTGGGGACCCCCATGATTTAGATAACCACCATCTGGCTGGGTGTGAAGCTTGTTTATTTCCCATCCTACCTGAGATGGTTTTAACCACCAACCAGGAATAGTTGATGCTGAGTAACAGAGGCAATCATGCCAAAAGTTGCCTTGCTCCAATTAGCCGCTCTAAGCAACTTTAACGCTTCCCCTTTGCACGGAAAAAATAGGAACCTCAGCAACAAACAGCGAGGCAGGCAACAATGGGAAATTTACCCACACATCACTGGTGAGAGATTCCAGCTGTTGCGTTGCTAGGGTTTCATTTCATGCTGTTTCCTTAGCATAAGTCCCGTGCGTGGGAAACGCTGCTGTGGATGCAGGATGCTCTTCATTGGTAGCATGTTCTATTCATGGATCATCCTCAACGTCAAAGTGCCTTATCCAACGTGCCTTATCCTGCCATGGCCACGCTCCACACTCAGGACGCGTGCAGCAATTTGGCCACCCACAACAGTGACTCCAGTCGCAGGCGTGCGAACCATTGCCCCCGCTGCAATTGGTTCGATCGCAACTGGAACAACTGGCCTGAGTGGGACGGCCACTTGGCAAATTTTGGAAGGGAAAGTTCACCTGGCGGCTAGCGGGTGGTAGTTCTGTTTATCTATAATATATACATAAATATATGTGTGTGTGTGCGTGTGCTTATCATTGTTTATCTCTACAGTCTATGATTGCTGGCACTGTAGCCTGCGGCGGTGCTGTTGGCTGGTCGATAGTGACATGTTTTGACCTGAATCACAGCCACCTGAGGCGTTTATGGACCTCACTGAGCAATGACCAGCCGGCCGTCGTGGCTGTACAGTGTGCTGTCAACTCGTTGAAGCTGCTAGGGCTTCCAATCTGCAAAAAAAGGGACCGATGGCGGCGGAATTGCATGGTCCATCTCAGGAACTGGCTTCTACAAGATTTAGCACCCAAATGGGGTTTGTGTACACATGCACATACATGTGCATATAGATTTACAAATACATATTCTTTATAATTATTGAATTATATAATTTATTCATCGTTGATCTCTCAAGATCGCTCAGATCTTGAGCGAGGTTCCCCCACTAAGGCTATCAGTTACCCAGGGACGAACACTTCAGCCTGAAGGAATCCCAAAAACTGGGTTGTTGTGGCTCCAGCTGTTGCAAATGTTTCTAGATGCCGGAAATCTGTGCAAGCCACCAAGCAGCACAGGTTCGCCGTTAAAATGAAGAGACATTGCATTGAAAGCAGCTTGGAACCCTTGGCTCGTGGATCTTTTGTCACCCCAACAGAAGTGCCACAGCGTTGGGGTTTGTGGGGATATGGGGGTGCCAAAAAATCAAGACACGAATCTGCATGTTGGTTTGCGAACATTTCGTTGTTTGCATATGTTTGTATCCTAAGCTGTCATGCTGATCGTAAGTGACATACAGTTGGCTCAAGCGCCATCCTCCCCGCGCGCCTTGCGAGGAGACTCCCATCTACATGTGGCCCAGCCTTTTGCTCGTCCACAGGGATATCTTTAAGAGTAGGAGTACTCAGGAGTACTAAAGTATCTATCTTTAAGAGTACTAAAGTATCTAGAGTATCTAAAGTATCTAAAGTGGGCATAGTATAGTATCCCCACTTCGGCATTCGCATATTGGTGACTTCTAACATCTTTTGGTCTTTTCCCCAGGAGCCTTCGCCAGCGCAATGCCTTTGGAAGGCAATGCGGAGATGATTGTCTGGCGCCAGGCAGTGGACACAGAGCTGCGCCTGGCCAACCAGTGGGAGGACCGGAAATCAGTAGGGAAAATCCAGGTGAAAATGGGATAAAATTGGTTTTTCAAAAGCACCGATGGGAAAAAATGGTGGTTAAACGGTTAAACTATGTTAAACCCTCATGACATGGGATTAAAAAGTGACGCCATGGGATTTCACCAACAAAAAATGGTAAACAACCCGTTTTCTCGGGATATGATATGGTGATACAATGAATATATTGCCAGTTGGTGTCCCAATAGTTAGCTAGTTGTCGTTTTACAACTGAACCCTTCACCTGATGATTATAGCTATATTCCGTTGGGTTTGACAAGCCAACTTACCTTCTGGTTATTTGTTACATAGCTATGGAAAGTGGCCCCGTTTATAGATGATTTAAATGATTTACCTATCAAAAATGACGTAGGGCACCAGCCTTTCGAATACCCTGTTGGGGCTGAGGCGAGACAAAAATGGGACATGACCTTGCGGATAACGCCCAAGTGCCCTGGAAAATCCACCATTTATGTATCGTGTTATGAAAGATGTGTCCTATGAAAAATCCTATTTAAAAACGAAACGAAATGGAGAAACGATGTATTTCTGGTTGGGGTGGGTCAAATATGTGATATTCGTCGTTGTCGACCATACTTGGGATGATTGGTTGAGATGACTAAGATTTTGGAGATGGGTTCAAACCACGAACCAGATTGTAAAGCTCATCAAGGTTTTCCATTGCTTCCATAATCTGGATGGAATGAGAATGATGATTAGTCAGGTTCCGGGTGAATAGTATCTTACCCTCTGGTAATCTAACATAACTATGGAAAATCCACCCATTTTATAGCTGGGTAAATCAACTATTTCGACTTGGCCATGTTCAAGTTCGCAAACTGTAAACGTTTACCAGGGGTATCCCAATATAACCATCATTAACCATCATTTTGTTTAACCATTATTAACCATTCATCATCATCATTAACCATCATTATTAAATTACCAGAGGCTAAATCCCATTACATCCCATGAAATCACCATAGAAAGAGTTGATTTTCCTATTATCTTACTATCCATTCTCAGCCAGAACGATCCATCGAGAATCCCAGGGGGGGCAGAGGACAGCTGGGGCTTTCTGAAAGCCGCGAAGCCACGATCCAAGGTGCCCAAAAAAAAATGCCTCGATTTTTCCTGGACATTTCACCCCAAAAAATGGAGATCACATGAGATCACTATTTTTGTAGGTGGTATGGTCACCATTCCCAAATGGCTAGTTTTATTATTGTTTTAACCACATGAATATGGGATTTTGAGGGTTTTTTCCTTAACAAACATTTCAGAATTGGAAGTTCACCCTGCTGGGTTTTGTCATTAAAAATGATGAGAAATCAGGCGTTGATCATCAAGATTGGAAATGGATGGAAATGGTCGATGGTTTTGGTGCCGGTTGTTGTTGATAACTTGGATAACTTTTACGCTGAGAAATATCTGCTACCAGCGGTGTCATCATTCTGGGTAAATTTAATCACGACCGAACCCTGTTCTCCCGAGCCCTGGAATCATGGCTTATATATGGGAAATCATCCCCTTTTATGGCCGAACTATTCAGGTTAGTGATATACTATGGCCTTTACCCAGATCATTCGCCATCGCTACTAACCCAACGCAGAGATCCAGATCCCCTCATAGTCAGTGACCAGCAGGCGGCCACAAAAAAATCAGCGATTTTTCAGGTTAGTGACTTGTTAAAAACAACCCTATGTTTGGTGGGTTTGAATCAAAGCTATTTATTTGGTGATTTGATGTGATTTTAGGGTGGGGGTGGAAGCTGTAAACTATGAAAGCTGGAACACATTGGAGGTAAAAGATTGGTTGAACCTGCTTCAGTGGGGGATGAAGTTGTGTGGCAATTAATCATCAAAATGGGTGATAGCCCAACAATCGCAAAAACATTTGCATGGTGGGCTCATGGGACAGTGCCGAAATCATGCTGGCGAAACTTTCACCATGGAAATCTTGGGTAATCCATTCCCCACAGGTAGGATCTTTAGGTATCAGAATACTGGTTGAAATTCGATGGTTTTTGTTCGGTTGAAAAGTCAAAAAAAAAATCCGGCGCCAAAAGTCCTCCTAAATCCTCATACAATGTGGGGCCTCCTAGTTATAAGTTGGTTTATAAGCCCCAATAACTATAGTTATAAGTACCATAAACCATAGTTATTGGAGTTATTGGCACCAACCTAGCTATCGTTTGGGGGCCCCACTTTGTAGTCCTCTTTCTTCGATTCCCACGAAACGAGTTTCGATTGAAACCGTCTCCAGGTAGCTCTCCCGAAGCTGGATGGGTGGAAACCTCAGAAACCTCCGCGTCAACGAGTCAACGGGAGGAAAATCACCCAACTCATCCAGTCGGTTTATGAACCCACTTATAACTGGGGGGTGGGCACAACCTTGTAGCAAAAATGGGGGGGTTCCCAAAATGGAGATAGCCCCAGTTCTCATCCATTTTAGATTGGGATGTTGAAATAAACCATCCAGCGATGTTGAGGGGTACCACCATGACTATGGAAACCTCCAAGTGGCGACCAGCCAACAAGCTGAAAATGTCTTTACCATGGTGCAAGTGGCCCTCTAAGGTTCTTGCCAAGAATTCAGGGGAATGATGTGGGTAAGTCTGAAAAATGGAGTCTACCCGGTCTACCTGACAAAATGCAATGTTCATTAGGGAAAATGATGATGGACCATTATACAGATTTAAACTGGCCGGTGGTTTCACACCTTTTTTATGTTCCATTTCATATATGGGATGTCATCCTTCCCATTGACGAACTCATATTTTTCAAGATGGTTGTTTAACCACCAACCAGTGAAACATGTTTAAATTCATTGACATGATTCAGCTTAAGCCTGGTGTCGTTACCTCATAAGATCTTGGATTGGCCAATCAAGGGTCAGCAAGCCATCGATAGGAAGGGAGCTGTTGGACCAGACCTGGAGAAGAAGGAGCACTGCAAAAGGGGAATCAGTGCCCACTGACATCTTTTGAAAGGGTTGGGAAGCCAGGTATCTCTTCGTATCTTATCATTCAGCTTATCATTCAGCTTATCATTCAGTTGGTTTCAGATATTGATAGAATTGAAGATGTTCAACAATTCAAGATGTTGAAGATAGAAATCAGTTGGTTTCAGTTATTGATAGATATTGTTCTTGATATAGAATTGAGTGAAGATGTTCAACATTTTCCGGTGGTTAAAACTCCGATGTCGTTTTTCGGAGTTTTCCATCCGATGATCCCCACAATTTATCAGCCAGGAGCATGCTGCGGACATCCCACAGATGACGCCGCGATTTTTGGCCGCTTTGCCCTGAACCTCGAGGGGAGCTGGGAAACAGTTTTGGGCCATGTTTCATAGGGAAAAACCATGGGGATTGGCATTGGGAATATGTCATCATATTGTGGTTAAATATCTGGAAATATCTGGAACATCTCCGCATTCTTGACTTTGCCAGGTACTTTGCTATCCATGTTGGGTGCTTGTTGTGGGCTGTTGCATATGTGACGAATAGGTCTCCCAGCATGTCGCAGATCCCAGCATTTCACCGCACCGCAGGCGACCTCACAGCAGTCGTATAAAGCGCGGGCACCCATTGAAAAGCCCTGACCTCAGCGACAAAGCCTGGGAAGACAACAGCTGTTCGAAGGCCTGGACATGATGTGTTTTACCCGGCCAGGTAAAGGTTTACAGTTTGCGAACTTGAAAATGGCCCAGTCGAAATAGTGGATTTACCCAGCTATAAAATGGTTGGATTTCCCATAGCTATGTTAGTTTACCAGAGGGTAACTAAGTGATACGTAAGTTTTTGCTGAGAACACCTATGGGAAAGCTAAATAAGAAACCGTCTTTTGCCGGAAGTTGAAGATGATTTCTGCCTAAAAAGGGTGCAGATGTCCAACTTGGCCAAGTCTACCGTATCTACTTGCGAGTTGCTCTGCGCGTCCGAGAATTGAATACCATTGATTGTTTATCAATTCTTGGTTAATCACCATCGACCCCTACTAACCACTATTTGTCAATCCATGGAATCCACTATTAACCACTACTAGCCACTATTTGTCAATCTCCATTCTTCCATTTTCGTTCCATAGACATCCCATCGAATCACCGTCCGTTGTTTCCAACCCCAGGTTGGCAATGAAGAGATGGGCTGTAAGGTCAGTGGGCCGCTCGTAAATGCCCGAACCAAATGGATAGGAAACTATAGTATATTATGCGGGTAAAACAATCACAAACCATTCCCCAGTCATCACCATTTTTATAGGTGGTATGGTCACCATTCCCAAATGGGTGGTCTATTATCTTGCCTTACCCACATTAATCGTTCGCCAAACGGGCCGCTCAACGGTGGTTTATGACATCAGCTCAGATGCGGGAAACCTGTGCTTAATTGAGACAAACCGATGGTTAGCCAACAATTTTTTGGAGGTATCCACCAGTAATGCAAATTTAGTCACTGAAAAAAAATGTATTTAGCCCATGAAGCTATTGATTTAATAGGAAATATGGGTGGTAAAACCAGGTTTACCAGCCGATAGCGGAGGTTCAGCAAAATATCGATAGTTGCCCATCAAAAATGTGTGTAAGCTGACCGCTTGAGTAGGTTAGCGGGCGAATTCCAGGCTGTAAACGACCAAGCCCAGAAAAAGGAAGGACTCCTGGTTGGTGGTTTGGAACATTTTTATTTTTCCATATATTGGGAATAATGATCCCAACTGACTAATATTTTTTCAGAGGGGTTCAAACCACCAACCAGACTCTGTTTTTTGTGGAAGACCCAAGGTTGACCATGAACTGTCCGAACTGCAAGACTACCCACAGGTATGTTGCAGTGTTTCCCTCCGTCTGGCAAAACTGGAGATGATTTTATACTGTTGGATTCCCACACGATCCATAAATGATGTTTGGATATTAGTCATTATTGGCTGTACCAGATTTACCGCAAGAATTGTTTCAAAATATGTCATCATTTGTTGGTTAAATCCCATATGAGGTTGTCTTAAAATATGGTGCCCCAAAAAGTCGATGGTTCATCATGTTTCCCACTCAATGGCAATTTATGGGCATACGGGCATCTACCCCATTTTCAGACACACCTACCCTCTGGTTATTGAATGTAGCTATGGAAAATCACAATGTTTCAGAACGGTATATATAAATCATAATGTTCATCATCTGTAAATAGGCCGTAGCTTCCGTAGTCAGTGAAATAACCAGAGAATGGGTATATAATATCTATTGAGAATATCCATTGGGACTAATGTCCATTCATAATTATCCATTAATAGTTATTCATAAATAATCATAGGATCATAGGTAACACCTTTTTCAAATAAAATAGTCATTTCCATTCATTAGTAATCTCCATTAATTGCTAATCTCCTTAAATAGTTGGTAATAGGTATTCTTCCCTTTAATCAGTAATTCACAGAATTGGATGATCGGAAAATTGAACCGGAAAGCCCTATATTTAATGGTAAAAACCTATGGGTTTCCCGTTAAGATTTTCCCAACAAAACCAATCCATTGAGTAATATCCATTCACAATTATCCATTAATTATCCATTCATATTAATAGGTAACACCTTTTTAAATAGAATAGGTAGTAATATCCATTAGTATGAGTAATATCCATGAATAGCTACCGTCCTTAAACCCCTTGGCTGCACCCCAGTTGGAGAGGCACGACCCTGAGCTGTGGCCGACCATTTGCCCCAAATGAGGCGCGTTATGGAGCGCCGCCCCTGCGAAGCAGGAACGCGCTAGGGGTTGAACGAACATCGCTTCAAAAAGGCCGGAAAAGGCTGGAAAATACATTTAGAAATATGTAGTAATTACTATGATTACTATAATCACATGCAGCAATGCATGAACCGCAGTTCGAACTCGAACCGAACAGTTCAACCCCCCCCGGGGCACACTCTGAAAATACATTTAAAAATATATGTAGTACTATGATTACTATGGTGTAAACCCCCATTGATGCCACCCAGTCAATTTTAAGGTTGACACTGGCATGGTTTCACCAAGTGTAACAAGCATTGGGACCATTGTAAGATGTCTTGATTTGTTCATTTGCGTTATATGGTATGTCTATATATATATAGGAGCGCACATGCATGTTCACATACACATGCATACTGATATCCATGCACAGCGAAAAACACAGATAGCGTGAATTCATGTGTAGTGCAGCTGCCGCATCGAGACATGTACAACAACATCGTCACCAACTGACAAGACGCTTTTGATTCTCCCGTTCAACCGCTGCCACTGCGACTTGCGTCCGGCGAAGCACTTTGCACCCCCAAGGGACGTGGCTAGTCGGCGCCGGGCGATCTCTGGCTGGTGTGATGAAGATTTAGCCACCTAAACTTGGAATTTCAATTTAACAATCTAAAGTGGTGGATTAACCCATCAAACATTTGTGTATGCAAAGCACCTATGAATTGCTTTTTCGGAGAGCACCTCAGAGTCCACGATATAGAACACAATACGTATACGTCACTGATGTAGTTCGCATTTAGCTACGGGTGGGTTTTAATCATTGCGTTCTGGTGGATCATTCATTTGTTTCATGATGGTTCATGACGGTTCATGTGCCATTCCTAGTGGTTGTGTGATGAAGCGAACTCAAAAACCCGTGTTTCGGGGCTCGGATTTTGCTGGGTTGGCTGATCACCAACTAGAAGATCCATCGATTTTTGCACCCATGAAATCATGGGAACGTTTTAGCACGGGCGGTGCCAGCATCTGCCATCGGTCATTGTGTCGTAGTTTTTTTTCTGTTCCTTTCCCCCTGAAAGGGGCACACACAATTAACTGGTTGGTGGTTTGGAACATGACTTTTATTTTCCCCAATAGTTGGGATGATGATCCAATCTGACGAACTCCATCATTTTTCAGAGGTGTAGGTATACCACCAACCAGTTAAGGATGGAAACCACATGAATTCCCGAATTGAAGACGGACAGGATGTCAACTGGAGCAGCTAAGAAGCCAGGGGATGATGCAGATCGGAGAACTAAACAGCAACGTTACCCCCAAAATCACCGAGAATTGGTTTTATAGTGGCCACCCAAAGATAGAAAAGTTGGGAACCTGGAAAATATCGGGGGAGCCCATGGCATCCAGATGGTGACCCGGTCGGCACCGCCCGGTCTCCACTTAGCAGCCAGTCACAGCCAGGTCGGGCAAAGTGAATCTATGCGAATCTCGGGATCTCTCAGTAGCACTGCTAAGAGTAAGACGTGAGAGTTACTGATGTTATTGTAATAGCCATAGTAATAGTGGCAGTTGCCCACAAAGAATACAAATATTGCCATCACGACCAAAAATGGTCGTAACAGTAAGCCTAGTGCTGACAATGCGACAGCATGGATGGTGGGATGGTGGCAACAGCTGGCTGCCGAAAAAGCCCATCCATCTAATACTAACCCCCATTGATGGTTTCCAAATGTGTGTAGATCCCCTACTAAACCATGTTTGGCAAAAGGGGAAAGGATTCATGATGATCGAAAAAGAATCTGATCACCTTGATGCAGCATCTTTGGCTCATACAGCTGGTTTCCCAACACTTCCTGCACCTGAGCCAGGACCGGGCAGTGCGTAAACGGAGTGCGGTCTGGAGCCGCCAAGAGTTAAGATTTCACACCCGAAACTGATGGATTTAAAATTATGAAACATGTGAATTGAGTCATCAAGAATAAGGGTTCAACCAGCAGTGGTGAAACATGGGGAGATCAAGCAGAATGGCTATAGAATGGCTTTGTAAAGTGGAACAGATCGGGGATCAACCCAGCTTTCAACAAAGCTCTCCCTCTGAAGGATGAGCCAAGTCGCAAGGCACCTTGGGCGCAGGAAGTACGGTACTCGGACATATGGGGTGTGCTTAGGCACAAATCTCCATAGGCCATTGATAGATACAGACTCTGCTGCTTTAGAAATGTTTGAGGAAGATGTCCCAAGAAATGTTTGGGAATTCCCTTCAAAATTGAACCGCGACACCGACTAGTTGGAAACGGACTGCCTAGGTCACTGAGCCTCCAGTGTGATAGTTGATTCCGAGAAATCGTTGAATTCGGATGATTTGTCGGTTCAAAATCCCCTGGATTTGGGTGGTAAAACCCATGGGTTTCCCTTGCCGCAAGTCCCTCAAAATCAATGCAACTAATGAATCACCCAAGTTGAGCCTACGAAATCCATCGGTGACACAGTGAGGATGTGCATTGGAAAACATGGATTTGTCCCAAATTTTCTATGGTTCAAAGCCTCATTCTTCGCATTGAAAGAGCTGTAAATAAATAGGGGATATAGGGGATCAGTCATGATAAGTCCTTCATTTGTGGGCAAGCCCACATACATCCCCTGCATAGTTTCGAGGCCAGATGTGACCCCTGAGAAAATTGATGGGCCTGAACCAAGCCAATTTGTCAGATGATGGGTGGGAAGTGATCGTAGATCCCCTCTATATCTATATGATTAATATGCATTTAACTATGACGCTACATATCAGTTATAAATGTGCATATGCATATCCATATTATACACTAAACGGTATTAGCAGTAGCACAATATCATATCATATCCACTCTGACCGCATGCGTTCTTCCGTAGGTCAACGACCATCAGCAAAGAGAATGCGAGGTCCTGCCTCGAAGCAGAGACCCAGCTGAAAAGGTGGCATTCCACCATGATGGGGACCTAAGGCCACAGAATGTGTCATCATGACTACTCACTGGTGAACTAACATAGCAATGGAAAATGGTCATAGAAATAGTGGATTTTCCCATTAAACATGGTGATTTTCCATTGCTATGTTAGTTCACCAGAGGGTACTCACTGAATGTTTTTTTTGCATGATAAAATCGCATTAGAACTGGCAAGGTCACCCAGATTTGGCGATGTTCAGTGGCTAGATGAGTGTCTACAGGATGGTGCCCCTCAGTTATAAGTTGGTTTATAAACCCCATGAAAACTAGTTCGTTATATCTGCCATAAACCATAGTTATAGGAGTTATAAACCAACTTAGCTAACTATGGGGCACCACCTTGTACGTTTGTTGGTTTTCATTGTTGTTTATTCTCATCTATCGCGTGGGCGCTTCGTTTTTCCGTTCCATTATTTCAGGCAGTTAAACATCGCTTTCTGGTTTTCTGGTGCTCCAATGGTGGTCAACACTGGAAAATGATGTTGAGGGAGGGGATTTAAGGACCCATGCGTTTACTGCTTGATTTTCCAAAAGGAAGTTTGAACCATCAAAAAGACCAGAAATCTGACCTGCAAAACTCGCCGTGTTTGGCCCCTCGGAAATGAGCTTCTTCGCTAAGGCTGGAGCTGCTTATCAAGAAGATGACAAAACCTTGAGCTGTGTGGCAGACGGTTGCAAGGCGTGCAACCCTTCTTTGTGGACGAGGGAATAAAACATTCCCCTAGTGATGGGCTGGTTTAGATCAGAATCTGGGATGCCAACTGGGGGTTCAGCCAGAAATCATCGTTGGGCCCCAAGCAAATTAAATGGGGATGATTGAAGCCAAAAAAAATCTTCTGGCCAATAGAACTAGTCCATAATAAGTTCTAAGTACTTAAGTGCTAAAAAATCCTGCAAAGACATCCGATTATGCGGCAGTAATTAGGTCTCCACTATTGATAATTCCCATATTTGCGGTTAGTATCCAAGATTGGCAATGTTTTCATTTGTCTACTCACCGTTATATTGTTCAATATTAATGCTTGGCTAGTGGAATTATATACTAACAAGCTAAATGTACCTGGTGTCTAAGATTAACCACTAAATATGTATAGCCAATCAACCTTAGATACCACTGATACCACTAATCCATAAAAAAAATTGCAGCTGAGCGAGCTCACTAGTATAATATATATATATAATGTGTATATAGTATATATAGAGAGGAAGAGTATGTATATATAGAGAGAGAGAATAGAGAGAGAGAGAGAGGGAGAGTATATATATATATAACATTGTACAACCAACGTTTTTCACTGAGGTGTGCGTCACCATAGAGTCCGAGCGCATGATCATTGCCTTTCGGGGCACTGATAATCTCGAGAGCTCTGTCAGCAACGCTGAGAAAACGTGATGAGATCCCAACGATTTTATGGGAATATATCCCAGCAAAATATGGCCTCATATGGTACAATACCTCCATTTTAGGATCCTGAAATTCCCATTGATATAGTGCGATCCAATAAAATGTAATGGAATGAGATACACTGGGGTATGGTGAAAATGTATGAAAATGTGGGATCTTGTGGTATATGATGGCATAGAAGCACTTGGATCATCTTAGGGCCTTAGGGATCGTGGATCGTAGGTGTTTAACAGGGAAGGCTGGTTTCCCCAGCTGCAAATGGCATTAAACCATTTTTGCTGGGGAGTCATTTAAATAGGCTGAAAGGAACCCAAGGTGGCCCTTCACAGGTAAATCATCTCTGAATCACCATTCTAATCGGCAAATCAACTATGAATCACCATGTTCATAGGTAAACCTTCTATCAATCACCATCTTAATAGGTAAATGATAATCATCTAGAAATCTGCGATTTTTCGGCAAGCCATCTTTGATTTGCCTAGAACATATTTTTTACTGTCACACTGTTATCGAACTGGAGGATTTGTTCAACAAAAGTTCCTGCTATCCACATTGCGATTCTCTAACCCTGGATGTTAATGATATTGAATTTCATGTCCACCTATATCATTCCAAATATGTGTCATCCACTACTGTCCATCACTTTTCCACATGCCCTTACCCCAGCATTGCTTGAAGCGAAGATGCAGGACAGACTCATATCCAATACAGTAGCTCCAATAGCCCTGCTGGAAGCCACCATTTATAAACAGAAACTGACCAGCGACCCGTTCGTTTCTGTGAAATCCCTTCCTGGACTCGTAAGGAATTTCTTCACAGATCTTGATATCAAGCTGATTCCCTACTTACCGGGGCAAGGCCACGTACACCAAGGCCGGCGCAGGGAGCAGGAAGATGAATGGGTTGATGGTGGATGGCGATTCGGGGATTAGCCATCAAAAAAAGTGCTATTACCCTCTGGAAATTTAACATGGCTATGGAAAATCACCATTTTTAACAGGTAAATCAACTATAAATGGCAATTCTCCATAGCTATGTAACAAATTACCAGAGGCTAATCATCAAAAAATGTCAAAAAAAAACTGCTTCAACTATCAGTGAGGGGCAGGTCCAAGGAGGCATGGCGACTTACCAGGTCCAGTGGAGCACTGAGTTTGAACCCAGGAAGGAAAAGGATGTGCCTGTGTTAAGTAAATACTTTACATGTTGAAAAGGCCTAAATACTTTCAACCTCCTTTCTCTTTACATTTGATTTTAGGAATGAAAGTAAGGTATGCCCAAAAAATCACATGTAAAGAGAAAGTGACTTCAAAACCAGTGAAAAAAAGAGAGTTAGCCACCATGAAATGGCAATGCTTGTGAGATTACAGATCCAATCAAATGCTATTGCGGCGGTATCAAATATTCCCAACAATGAGTATGTCACTTGTGAAATTGGTGAAAAATCTGCAAAGTATGGAGGTATCACCAACTATTTGGCCTGTTGCTGCATTGCAAATAGGAGAACCATCCCCGATGACTTACCCAGTGGCTTCATGTGGCTTGGTATGGTAGCTTAGTGGCTTTTAGCATTTTTTTATTTGTGACACAAGATCTGCAGTACATAAAAATATCCTGCTAAAACGATTACAGTTCTGCAGGGTTTCTATCGGTTGCCACGTATTACTGCCACAAATCGCTGTGACTGTGGTCCCTAGTTGATGCCCGGATGCCATCAACGCAACCCAGTCTTGAAGCTGGCTCCATCCTTCCGATCCAAATTTGTGGCCTGGAAAGTTGCAGAAGATCTGTGAAAATCTAAATCCCATGTCATCCATCCATTCATCCATTTATCTTCAGTATATGTACAAATGCCTTATTATGTGTATATATATGTGTGTGTGTACATCCATCCATCCATCCATCCATCCATCCATCCACCCACCCACCCACCCACCCACCCATCCATCCACCAGAGAGTCTCAAGCCTCACCATCCCAGTGCTAAACCCTGGATCATTGGGAGGTTTCTTCAAGGCTTTCCAAGCCTTGCAGCCTCTCCTCGACGACGTGCTGCAGCCCGGGAAGATCCTTCTCTTCACAGGTGACGCAGCGTCCAGCGGATCAGGGACCAGGGATCTGGGCAAAAAGTTGAGGATATAATGGTTCTTGAAATGCTGGATCCCCAAGTCACCCATAGTTGTGATTCAATACTACAATGGTCTAATGACTTGGGTGATTTAGGGGTGCTCCCATTTTAGGAAGCCTCCATATTTTGACCAAAAAGGGATTTCATCACAAGAAAAATAGGGATCGAAGCTGGAAATATCTGGAGCCACTTCGTATGATGATGCTGTCCACTCAGATGTCATTCTCATGGCCATCAGGTGTGTCTCTGAAATCTTTGCAGAGCGCCCGCTGGCAAGTGGATGATTCACTTTGTCATAGCCATGTTTGCCTGGTTACCCTCTGGTAAACTAACATAACTATGGAAAATCACAATGTTTAATGGGAAAACTCACTATAAATTGCCATTTTTGATGGCTATGTTAAATTACCAGAGGGTAGATCCCTTCTTATTGACAAAATTATCTCTTTCCCTCAGTGGATGAGCATCATGCCAACTGTAACCATCACCACACCATCACCATCACCCTCATCGTCCTCTTCTTCATTTTTTCATCATCATCATCATCGTCATCGTCATCATCATCGTCATCGTCATCGTCGTCCTCATCATCATCATCATCATCATCATCATCCTCATCGTCATCATCATCATCATCATCATCACCATCACCATGATGCATTCTCTATGTGGATTTGTCTGACATACGGCGCCCCAAAAAAACATAAAAAAAAAAACATGGTTTATCATCATTTTCCGTGCTAGAGCTGCAGTTTTGAGACAGGCCCAGATTAGAGTTATTCAGTGTAAAATCATGTTAAATCCCAAGTGTTGATTATAATTCACCTGGTCTCACCATGTTTGATGTTGAAATGACTTTAAATCAGAATTTTGGATGGCCATATCCCCAAAAAAGATCACCATGTGGCTTGAAAAATCCCATGAAATCACCATTTTTCATGCTTAAATCACCAGTTTCCTATGGGTTTTCCCATGTTTGTCCCAACATTTGTTTCCACACAAGGCCACAGCTTGGGAGGTGCCCTAGCGACCTTGAGCGCCCTGCACGCGGCCGCGAGCGGCAGAAGCATCCAATGCGTTACCTTTGGGTGTCCCAAAGTGGGAGATGAGGAGAAAAGACAACTATTCTGGGTAAATTATAACGACCTCACTGCGACCTCACTGGAATCATAGTTGATAAGGGAAATCATCCCCAAATGGAGAATAAACAACAATGAAAACCAACAAACGTACAAGGTGGTGCCCCATAGTTAGCTAAGTTGGATTAGAACTCCCATAACTATGGTTTATGGCAGATATAACTATAGTTAATGGGGTTTATAGACCCACTTATAAGAAGGGATCTACCCTATTGAAAATGGAAAATCACCATTTTCTGGGGGACGGTACCCTCTGGTAAACTATATGGGATAGTAATGGTTAATACTGGCTAATAATAGTTGATAATGGACCAATCACCAGCAATAATGGATGAATAATATGAATAATGGATAATTGGAATACCCTCTGGTTATGTCAAAATAGCTATTGAAAATGACCATTTATAGTGGATTTTCCCATCAAAAATGGTGATTTTCCATAGTTAGGTTAAATTACCAGAGGGTATTCCGCTGGTTGTTTGGATGGTTTTGGATGCCTGCTGTGGTTTTGCTTGTGGTTCATGGCGATTTTCATTCCGACGATTCTGGCGGTTTTTGTTGATGGTGAATGATGGTGATTGATGCTGATGAATGAATTTGTTGGATCGATGATTGTCCACCCATCATTTTTTTGGATGTCCCAACAGTGGTTGAGAGTGGTTGATAATGGCTCATGGCGATTGATGGTGATTAATGAGAAATTCCTGGGTTTGTTTACTAGGGATTTTTGGGGTCTGAAAGAAATTGTGATTTAACCATGAAAAATTGTGATATTAATGGCATTTAACCAAGCTTTCATGGCGATGGATGGTTTTTGTGGATAGTTATTGGTGATGAATGGGTGATGAATTTGCAAATCCAAGAAATGTGGAGTTTGTTTAATAGGGAAATCATGGGATAGTAATGGTGAATGTGGTAATAGATTATGGTTAATAACGGTGAATGAGTTAATGGTGATTAGTGGTGATTGATCCATGAGCCCATGAATGGGTTGCAAAAGATTCTTGTACATGTGTATGTGTATGATTTTGATTGCATCGAATAAATATATATATATACATGTCGGAAAGTGGATAGGCGGTTGCCAACAATCACCAAAATTGAGGCCCTTGAGATCCAACTGTTTTATTTAGAGTTTGAATCATTCATTATTATGTTGATGTTAGATGGCTTCAAGACTACCCCCTTTGCGCGATTGTTTTTTTTTGTATTGTTTAAAGGGTTTGTAAAAAGAAATCGATGAATTCAGATCTTTCAATTTAATTAACTAATTAGATCTTCGAGGTCAGATTCAAAACGGAAAAGAATAACCAAACAAAAAAAAGGAAAAACATCTCCCAAAAGTCGGTTGGCGTACTCTATTGTGGGGGGCCGTATGAAAATCTTTCCCGGGATTTCGCGTGCTTCGAAAGGTCGGTTTGTTTTTGAAGTCTCGAAGTCGACGTCAGGACTTTGCCCGTTTCTACATGCAGCAAGTGCCGCAGACCTGTCGCTACGTGAACAAGTTCGACCCGGTGCCGCGGCTGCTGCACAACTCAGCGCGACCCAGGGACGATGCCGACTTGTTCCACTGGATGCTCGGTTGCGGTGGTAAACCCAATTTGCTCCCAAGCCATTGATGGATTTTTTGAGATTGGGAAATGATGTTCGTTGGGCACACTTATTGGGAAGCCCAGTGATTTCAGGTGGCTGGATGTGGTCCCCAAATCGGCCAAGGATGCTCTCAAAGCTGATCAAGTCGCCACAAGCGCAGCTCGCAGGCGGAGAATATGCTCCTTGATGGAAGAGTTTGCCGTTTGTTAATCAACCGCAATGGCAGATGCATTGTCACTGCTTGGATGCATTGATCCATTGCTTAGATCATATGTTTTTGTTTCACTGAAAGATGCTGAAATTCAGATCACCAGAATGGATAGGTTGAGGAAAGTCAGCTGGGAATGGGAATGGAAATGTGATTTAGGGGGCAAAATATCTCTTGAAAGTGAGTGGAAACCATGTTTAACTACCCCGCAGGGGTCGGAATTTTACCATCACAGAATGTTCGTTGAAGATGATCCTCCCATTGATTTTGAAATTGACGGTTTCAGAGAGAGTAGGACCAGGAAAGGTGGTTGAATGGGAATAGGACCCCATCGGGGTCCGCTCTTCAATGCCACCCAATCAATCAGTTGCAGAGGTACTTGAGGCTCGAATCTATCCCAGTTAGTCGGTGAGCCAGCCACGGCTACAAGCTAATTTAATTGTGTATTATATATAGAGAGAGAGAGAGAGACGTATCCAGCTACATCCATAGGCAGCATACTAGCATATTTTTGCACATATGCATCTTTGTACATTATATGAATACAAATACTCTTATGTGTGCACATGTTATAGAATGCACAGTAATACACATATCATGTATCTATACACACATATGTATATATATATATATGCGTGTGTGTGTGTATGTATGTATGTATGTGCATATAAATATATACATATATATATACACACACACATATATACGTCGGTGTCATATATTATACTGGCATGCACATCCATCCCCAAGCCTTTCCCAGGCGCACGTCTGCGACGCAGTGCAGTTGGACTCCGGAGCCATGTCCAGCGTCAACCACTGGCGCGCCGTCGCAGCGTGTGTCGGGTGGCTGACCGGCAGAGCTGGGGAAGATCGACGGCAAGAGGCCGTGTTGGGATGACCCTCAGGTCTGGGTTTCTATAGTCATGGTGGTGCCCCAGTTCGGAATCGCGTTCAGTTGGGGGCCACATAACTCCAATTTCACTATGCTTTATGGTAGATATGTCGAACTACTTACTATGGTTTATAAATCAAATTGGAACTGGGGGGGCACAACCTGGTAGTCATAGTGGTACCCCAATAGCTGGATGGTTTAGAATGGAAAATCTTATTTAAAATGGAGATTTAGGGGCACTATTTAATTTAGGAAAGCCTCAAATCTAATGGGAATTGTGGTTGGGAGAAATGGGACATATATCGAAAACATACTGGAAAAATGTTGATTCAAGCAATCTGAAAGGGGATATTGATCATTTCTGTGGCGTAAAAAGGATAATGAACTGATGGAATATGAATGAGATAGACGAATAATAAACCATCAAATTAAGTATTTCATGCATAGTTAGTTGAAACAATTGGGATGGCAAATCCCAGAAACAAAAAAAAAAGTGTTTGGCCTGGGTGGTTCAATCACTAACAGTTATACCCTCTGGTAAACGTTTACATAGCTAATGGCCCAGTCGAAATAGTGAGTTTTCCCATTAAACATGGTGAATTTCCATAATATTTTGTATGTTTACCAGAGGATAACCATCAATAACCCACCATTCACCACTACTAACCATCATTAGCCACTATTAACCACTATAGTCCACCAGTGGCCTCTGTGTTTGGCCGTTGGCCTCTTAGGATCCGATCGAAAAGTCGGGAGCGGTGAATGATTGTGGGGTTCTGGAGCTAAATCAACACTTCCTATGGCCACAACTGTCTGAATTTGGCAGGGGTTGGTAACTGTCCCATTTTGGGAATATTGGATATCACCTTATAGTAGCCATTATAGACCATATACCTAATGGTTGGGTGATGTTCAATGGGGACATTGAATGACCCACATTTGGCGATGATCTACACAAATATGGAGATTGGAAAGATTTGGACTGGGTCAAAGCCATGATTTTCATTGAGTTTCCATGTTTGACAGGATGAACGTTCATTTGCTGGCGACCTGATGTCTGCCAGGATGTCCAAGTTCACATGTTTCTCGATTTGTCATTGGGAAGGATGGCCTATACGAATGGAATTCTTACTGGATATATGATATATATTGGAAAAATACTGATTATAGCAACTGTTCAGGGTATTTCCCCTCATCCATGGGTGAAACTTGGTGGAGTTGACCTATTCAACTATGTCTTGAACTCATGTGGGAATGTTACCAACAATCAGAAGTTGGTTGATACTGTTGAAGACGCTTTATGATTTCCACATATTTCCACAAGGTCTGGAATGATCCGGCATATACTTGAAACCACCAGTTTCACATTCACAAACAGTTGGCCCCCGGACTTTTTCAAGGGACGCTTTATGATTTCCCCTGGCCGCAGAACCACAGGCCTGGCGTAAGGCTCTCGTTCCGCATGCTGCTTTGGCTGCAAATCGGTAGAAATCATTGTGTTTTTCTCAGGAAAATGCTTCATCGAACGGACAAGATTAGTGAAGGTGGTCTCATGGCACCAGTTGGAATCTTGGACCCCAGCTGGAGAGCTGGAAATCAAGTTGTCAAAGGTTCCTGCTTGCAAAGTCTCATCATTTTCTTGTGACAATGTTCACAATACAAGGTATACCAATGCCCCATTTCTGGGACAAACCCTGCTGGATGGTTTCTATCTTGACGCTGGCTGCAGCCAGCAGTCAGGATGTCAGCATCTACAAGCAGAACTTCGAGCAGAAGCCTTCCTTCAACTTCGACTCTATGAACATGAAGGACATCATATGACATAACAGCCCCCATGACAGCCTTTCGCAGATGTCTACTTGGGAGACTACAATATGCCACTACTGCCACAATACACCACAGTTGGAGCACTGGCCATGGCTTGGAGGTTGAAAAATCTTCGTGTCACTGGCATTTCTGTCCTTGTCATAGCCCACACTATCCCAGGCTTCATATTGTTCGTGCTGTTCTACACCCGCTAAAGAACCTCACTTAGTAGGTCAGTATCACATTCTTCATCTATGTCCAGACTGTCCAGACTCTTTAACTTTCCCATTCAAGCGAGTGAAACATGTTGAAACCGCACCATTTTTAGGGCAGCGGCCATGTCCGGCAGAGGACCTGCAGCTTCTGCTTCAGATTGTCAGACGTTGTCCCAGTCCCATGCTGGTGGCTGCGGCCGCTGCGGCAGGCTTGGCGATCCTGATGTTGTGGAGAATGAAGGCAGGAGGATCAGTGGGTTGTTGCGCAGATACGTATCAAAATTTACGATGGTTTGGCCAAGAAAATATGGAGTCAACCATTATATCATTAATAATAGTGAAGATATTTGCTTCAACCATCAAAAATGGTTTAAGAATATTGCCTGTGTCCAACCAATATTGTGAAAAATTGCGAATCTACCGAGGTGAACAAGGAGAACTTACCTGTCAAAAATGGTGGGTTTTGACCAGCCAAAAAGGGAATTCAAGCATCAAGGCATAGGAAGTTTGCTAATGAATCCTGGATACTGGATGAATTAATTACCATACAAATACTGCAGTCCGTTTTCGTTCTTGTTGGGACTAGTTCGTTGGCTTTGCCATGTGTGACATTATAATGTTGCAAGGATTTTGCATCGAAATCCAGCAGAGAAGATGTGAAAGTGGGCCATTCACACGGTCCCGTACTGGGTAACGCAAAGGACAGGTTGATCCCTCACCTCCCATCCTGTTGGTCATATGCCTGCTGTGCTTGTGAAAATTGACTTGTTTGTTCCTGATATGCTTAAATTGTTGCTTTTACGTGTTTGCGAGTGCTTTATATGCCTACATCATTATTCACTACAAGTTTTGTTGATCGATCTTGGTTTGAGGCAAAAAAAGGCAGAGACCCCCAACAAACTTGAATGTTAAAGACTTATGGCTTTCTTACGGCTCCTTTGTCCCCCTGGCATAAGCAAACATGGCAACAAAAACTCCCACATTCATTGCTTACAGAAACTATTTGGAAATGGTACAATGTGGGGCCCCCCAGTTATAAGTTGGTTTATAAATCCCATTAACTATAGCTATAGGTACCATAGACCATAGTTATTGGAGTTATAAACCAACAGTGGTAATTTTCTATTGCAATGATTGCTTTCCGTGGAAATTCACAAAAAAACTGCGAGTGAAATCCCCATGGTTTCTTGGCTCAATCATTGCCAAAGGTGTGTTGATCGGTGCATCTAAAATTGTGGTGTTCCCTTGCCATTTCATTAAAAAATCTATAGTTGTTTTCTGGATGGATTGTAATCATACCCTTAGATTATTTGAATTTCTGACCAAAAGTTCTAAGCTGTTAGCAGGATCTACAACCAATCACCAGCTTTGTGATTGTTAAATCCCAATATTCAATGAAACCTCCTCTTGTTTGCAGAAATACCGGGTTCACTGCACATTGGTTGAACATCTCCTCCAGGCCACTGAAGCTGCCTCACCAGAGCTGCGACGTTGGGAGACGGAATTGCAGACTGCCGCGGACAGCAGGTACCTCGACGGGTGCAAAAATGGGGCTTCTTGGGCCAAAACGGGTAGTTAACTACCAAAAATAATAAGGGGTGAGTCTGTAATATATATATATACACACACACACATATATATATATATATATTATATATATATTTGTGTATATGTGTGTCTGTTATCTCCAGTATTCTGGACTTCACCTGAAAAATGCTAAATTTATTCGCTGACTTGCCCAAGGCAAAAAGCTTGTTTTTTACGGTCAAAAATGGGGAGTTCACAGAAATCGGGTGAAAATATTGGAGCAAAACCAGCCATTTCAAGGGCAAGAATCATCTTCAGAACCCATTTTTTGGCAGATTCACTATAAGGAGAAATGGTTGTTCTGAATTTGAATTAGTTGTTCTGAAATGTTTACGAGTTTTTTGATGTTTGAAGTTGAATTCTCCGGATTAGCTGTGAGAACTTCAAAAAAAAATATAGCCGCTAGAACCCTATTGGCAGCTCCGGCAAGAACATCTACGTGGCAGAGCTTCAGCTATATACAGATACGGTATATAGAAGAATTAGCCCACAGCGGCCATGGGCCCAAATATTGAACCTTGAAGCCATTTGTTGCGCTTTCTCGTCGCCTTGTTTTTTTGCAAAACGCTGTTGCCATCCTTGGCAACAATGAAAAAACAGCCGCTTGAGTCTTTCCATCCTTTGATATGTGCAGGACCTGCAAAAAAAAAAAATCTTTGTTTTTCTAGAAATCAACTAAACACAAGATAAATTAAGATAAGCAAATTGTTTGTTTGCCCTCATGTTTTGATTGAAAAACCTCGGCATGACCACCTTGAAGGCACCCTGACCGCCTTGACTGCCAGGTCCTGTGATGCTTCGCAAGCTCAGCTGGAGTTGGACCTTGCTGCTGACAAGGAGGTCAATGGTCAAAGTGGAGTTGACTGGGCTGACACATCCCAAAACAAAGGTTTTAGGAATATCTATTGTAATAGCGTTCAATAAGGGTGTGTTGATTGGATTCTAATGGTTGTGAATGGATTTCAATGGATATTAGTGATTTTAACCATGCCAAAATGAGAGTTAAGTGATTTGACTAGCAAGAAATAGGGGTTTGGATGCTGACGGGCATGGAATCCCCAAAATGGAGTTTGGACGATTGTCCTATCAGAAATTGCAATTGGTGTGTTTCATGATGTTTCATGTCGGCCCCCACAGGCGCATCGCACCAAACAAGCAAAAGGATATATGAGAAGAAAAGGCACAACCACAAATGAATGAAAAATACATTCTCAAAACTCTATTCAAAACAAGGGATGGAAAAGCAAAATATGGTTCAGCATTGACCGGCTGGTTCTTCGACATGACAGTTTTTCATAACAAGCAGCTATTATGGCTGCGAGCTGCCCGCAGACGAGAAGCTCATGGTAGCATCATGGGATCACCTAGTGATTCTACACCTTCGATGGCGACTGTTATACTTTATTCTACCAGAAATGGGTAGAGAGAAAAGAAAGTGACAGGTGACAGGCTATCTAGGATCGGCCATGATTTTGGCACTGCTTACTAGAAGCCTAAGCAATGCATAAATAAGTCTGCATATGTTTAACTGTGCGTTCCAAGTGCACGTGTCCAAGTTGCACTGTTGCAGATAGAAGGGTGATAGATGTACTACAAGGTGCTGTTTCTACAAGTGCGTATGGGTTCACTTGTTCTGCTCACCCACATTCTTTTTCATTCTTTTGCACCCCTGCCGCCATATGTATCCACCTGAAAACAAACATACATGCATACACACATACACATACAATCACATACACATATACATATAGATAATGCAATATGCAATTATTCGGATTCCGTTCGTAGATAGCTACATGTCTATGTTTGCTCTTCTTTACCCTCTGGTAATTTCACATGGCCATAGAAAGAGTTGATGTTCCCTATTGGATCAGTTGGATCATTGCTTTCATGCGCCTCCGGAGGATCTTTGCCAGCAGTTAGATGTCCTCTGCCGAGCAACGGCCGCAGCCATTCAGGCGGCGCCAGGACATGGGTGCAGTTACCCGTTGTAAGAAGAGTAAATGAGTTGCAATGTGGTTTCTAAGTATAAATGAGGGTTTAGCACATTACAACTCATAGTTGATCAGAGTTGCCACATTACAACTCACCCAAAAAAATGTGGGTATCTTAGTCCAGCAATGCTTGTTTCTTTTAAGTTTTTGCAGGTTATCTAAGATTTGGAAGATCTGAAAGCCCTTGGTGACCCAAAATGAATGGAAACCCAAGATTTAGATCCTGCCATGAGGGGATAACTGACCCGCAAGTTGTGGGAAATTAAGCACCAGTGAAATGGACCAATACAAAGGGAGTTTGTTTCAACAGTGATTTACTGCCATCAAACGTGGCTGGATTCCCAGTGAGTTCCTTGATTTTTTGCAAAAGCTCCATGGAGTTTCGGGAATCGCCATGGATCGCCAGAGGCTAAAGCAACAGAAACGCTCCGATGCTGTTGGGATAAGTCAGCCATGGGTACCCTCTGGTAAACTAACATTGCTATTGAAGATGGTCATTTATAGTGAGTTTTCCCATTCAAAATGGTGATTTTCCATAGCTATGTTAGTTTACCAGAGGGTACGGTATGGTAGACAAGATCCAGCCGATGGCTTCAACAAACCTGGTCGCTTCTTCTGGCCATGACAGCAGCTCTAGAAGGGGTATATCCAACCGAAAGGGGTGGCCCACGTTGTGTAATGTTTCAAGGTCGCATCCACATGGTTTGCCTGTCAAATCCTCGTTGTTTATTCAATGGGAATTCCAGGATCCTAAATTGGAGGTACTGTACCATATAAGGCCATATTTTGTGGGGATATTCCCATACATAGGCCTTATATAGGCCTTATACATGGTAGATACCTCCAATTTAGGTTCCTGAAATGGCCATTGATTTATTGTGAAATCCCATTTGTTTGAAGATGAACTCCCTATTTGTCATGGTGAAATCATCATTTTCTCATGGTAATCCCTGTTTTTTTTTGGTGAAATCCATATTTTCATTGGTGAAACCCATCGAAAAATCCCCAGGAGAGGGCGATCCCTTACACCATTTGGACCCCTGGCGTCGCCTTGCTCCTCTCATTGGCCACCTGCCAAAATTGGGGATGGCCAACCATTGGGAACATTTGATGGGTCATGTTTTCTACTTTGATATTTGACCCATGGTGAATATATGTATAGATACTCATATACATATTGTATATATATATATATATACATGCGTGTGTATACATGTGCATATGACGGATGGATGGATGGATGGATGGATGACTGGATGGATGGATAGATAGATCGATAGATACATAGATGCTATATATAATATGTCGATATTATATGTTACATTATGTTACAATATAATATATATATAGACGTATACTATAGGTGTATACTGTATACCGCAACTATGTCATGGGACAACACTTGTCCAAAAAGTTGAGGAGTTGCCTTTAATCTACGGCCATCCAATAATAGGGAAGATCAAGTTTCATCATCAAACTTTCTGGTACTCGATTTTCAGACTCAGATCTAAGCAACACAACTGGAGGGCTGCCAGGCATAGGGGGACATAATCGACCACATGGACAGAAAGAAATGCTTGCAGGTCAACTATCGGGTGCTTTCACTGGTAAAAAGGTGTGTTCTGGGGGGTTATCGAATCCCCTTTTTGGATGTATATTATCTGGTTGGTGGTTTGGAATATGCCTTTTATTTTTCCATATATTGGGAATAGTAGCCCCGACTGACTTTCATATTTTTCAGAGGGGTGGCTCAACGACCAACCAGTTATAGTCCATGGAAGGATACCTATTAATCAACCACTATGGGATAGTCGGGATGTATTTTCCATGGACGGCACCGGGCCCCACTTTCCTGCAGATCGACTGTCCGGAGATGCGTTTGGCTGGTGCTAGGCCATGATATAACATATATATAATATATAATATATAATATTATATTATGTTATAAAATGTTATACTATATTATATTATATTGTGTTGTATTGTATTATATGATATTATGTTATGTAATGTTATATTGAATTGTATTATATTAATTTCTATTATACTATACTATACTAGATTTTATGTTATTTTATTAGATTTGATTTTGTTATATTATATTGATTTATATTATACTATATATATATACTATACTAGATTTTATGTTATTTTATTATATTTGATTTTTTATATGTTATTATATTTGATTTTGTTATATTATATTTTATTTGTATTATATGTATATTATATGTATATATATATATATGTCTGTGTATGTGTATTATATTAAATATATATATACACGTATATTCCAATACCATGTGGGATTTGCTTTGGTATTGTTGGCCCAATTCATAGGTTCGATTTGTTTGTTTGTTTGTTCACACCTTTCTATTTAAATCTTTTGAACCCTCCGTGTCCAGGACAGGTTTCAAGCCTGGAATGATCGCCAGCAGACAGGCTTACCATGAAACGATCTTCGCTGTTTGTCCTTAAATTTACCAGGGAATTCAGGTCCTTAGTCCTTTGAGCCCTTCTGATCTTATGACATCCATGGCCCAAAAAAAGACAGGCAGATTCCTCTGGAACTCTTCGAGCTGGCCCGGAGAATGGCTGGAGTTGCTCCCATCCATCCATCATTTCCAAGACTTGGCCTTGGACATGGAGGGGGAAGCAACGCTTGCCTGGGCGCCAGACAGTTTTGAGGCCAGGGATATGGCCAAAAATCGAACTTATTGGATTTAGGGCTTGGGATCCAGAAAAGTTAGAAGAAAATCCACCAGTTATGATTGTACCAGCGGATGGTACCCTCCAAGCAGATGTTTGTTGGTTTATGGGGCCCCATCTGAATATAATTACAAGTATCATACACTATTGTTATTAGGGTTATGTTCACCAACTTAGCTAACAGATTCTGGCAACCCCATCCTGATAGAAGTATTGGATTTAGAGGGTTGGTTTGATTTTCCAGGGACTAGCCTGTAAACTACTCAGTTCCCGTGGCAGGCGCGGGTTACTCTGGCTTTTAGCGAGAAGCTCCGCGGGAATCAGCTACCTGAAGCTGCGCGTGAGTGGTTTACCAGGCGGAAGCTGTGGTTAGGAAGGGATTGAAACAGCAAAACAGGTTGATGATGGTTGATCTTTCCAGAGAACTTATGTCATATATTGTAATGTCAACCCTCCAATAGTCATTATTTGATACTAAAAAAAGTTACCCTCCCAATTAAACAGCCGTTTGGGGTTTGTTAATCCAGGGTTGACATTATGCATATAGATATGGATATAGATATATCATATCGATATATAATATTGATATTTTGCACCTCTTCCGAAAAAGTTGAACCCCATGAACTATGCACTCTGCGTTGGTTTTTGTTCACAGACCGAGTTTTGGTGGAACTCGGGTTACACCCTGTCTTCTATGGACTGCCATGAAAATGTACCTTGAAAGAACTACGTAGCTAAAAATGCACCATCTTTTGCTGGGAATGATTGGTAATACTAAGCGAGGGACATGTGTAGAATCCTTCTGGAACAAATCAAAAGCTGGTTGGTGGTTTGGAACATTTGTGATTTTTCCATATATTGGGAATGTCATCATCCCAACTGACGAACTCATATTTTTCAGAGGGGTAGGGCTCAACCACCAACCAGACCATCATTTAAAATCATTAACCATTATTAACCATCATATATATGGGATAATCCTTCCCATTGACTAATAATCCTTCCCACCAACCAGAAAGTCTCGGGAAAACTGGTCTCGTTGAAGCTCCGCTGCAGTTACGGGCTGCTGGTCCCCGAGTTGCCGAAGTGTCTGGAAGCCTTGGATTATGACAGCCCTGAGTCCAACAGTCGACGCACCGCCGTCAAGACTATGGTGGTGCCTGGAAGCAGTTGAAATGTCGTAAATGTCCAAACTTGGATCAAGAGCCAAAATATCGCCATAAATATGCCACTGCACTGTAAATATATATATATAT
>Ga0126342_10002733_pt1 | contig 28061 bp, 21 predicted proteins | sample Cyp1metagenome_FD_92528 | JGI IMG/M metagenome (GOLD analysis project Ga0126342, IMG submission 92528) | Coral microbial communities from Lord Howe Island, Old Settlement Bay, Australia - Cyphastrea 1 metagenome | ecosystem: Host-associated > Invertebrates > Cnidaria > Coral ... | reverse complement strand
GCCGGGCTCAGAGTGTTGACACCCTGTCCACCGGACCCGGTCAATGTCGCTGCCTTGCTGGTTGGGGCAGCAGGCGCAGTTGCTCCTCCCTGAGTAGTGGCAGCCGTCTTCTTCTGCTCCTCAACCTTCGGTGCCTCATCACGAGACTTTGCTGCGGCAGACACTTCAGCTGGCTTTGCCACTGGCACGACACTTGGTGCCTGAGCAGGGGTGGTTGCTTGAGGGGCAGACATTGTTTCAGTCTAGTCCTCTGGGGCCGTCACTAGATGAAAATTTGAGAGACACTGGCAGCGGCAAATGACGATAGAAAACATGTCAAAGAGCATCTTAGCAGAGATATGCAGAGATACTGTACTTGGAAATGGAAAGCCGTCTTGGCATGGAATGACCTCATGCAAAAATGACATCAGCCGAACACGAATGAAATGCCCCTGCTGCCTAGCTGTTTCTTCTCAGAGCTTTGATGTGCGCTTCCTTCAACTTGTAAAATCTCCCATGTTCCACGTGTGTCTTGGTTCGTCATGAACGGAGACACAAGCAAATCATTCAATTCACTATAAGATCTATAAATTCATTGCGGAACTGAGACCATATGAAGTCGGTCATACGTGGAAGCTTGAGGAGGCATGATTGCGGTACATTAAGTGATTCGCAGATTCTGCGATCAGTAGGACAAACAGCTTGCTGTTCCAGGGCATGGCTTGCAGGTTCTGACCATGCCGCAGTGGAACACAACGGATTCGGGTTTCGGTGCACTTCTGTGTGCGTTCCAGTTTCTGGAAGCGCGGGCACCAAGTTGCAAGGCTCTTTGCGCCAAGCGTCAAACAGATCCTCTCAAAAGTGAGTCGGTGTTTTTCAAATGTTGGTTTGAAAGGAAAATCCCTGGCCCCCCGAGGGGAACATCCAGCCCTGGTTGGTTTATTTTTCAGCAGGTTTGTTGAACCCCCATAGCGAAACGGGGGGGCGCCTGGATTTTCCCTCCAACCAAAAGTCAAATACAAAGGACAACATTCCAACATATCTTTGGAACCGCAAGAAGCTGAAAGCATGTTGTAAATAATTTCATCATCTCTGCATACGGGTATGACATTTTCTCACGTGCAAGAAATCGGATGAAATCAGAAGAAAACCGCGTTCTTTCTTCACAAAAATTTCTAAGGATTCACAGAAAGGAAAATCAACAAAAGCTTAGTGTCATCTCAGTCTGCAGGTTGCCTCCCGGGTGGGCAACCGCTTGTTGAATGTCGATGACAGGTCTTTGATGTCTAAGACCATCTTGTGATGATTCCAGCCATCATTCCAGAGAGGGAGAACAGTGAGGTCATGATCGAATTCATCCTTTTAGAGGGAAATATCAAATGGAGTTACTCCCTTTTTTCCTCCAAAATTCAACAATTTTTCTACTGAAACACCTATGCCAAATTGGGGATACCGGTGGGTTTTTTTCATCGTTACCAGTGCCCTCACGGTCGACGGCTCTGATGTAAAACCAGGCAATTTTAGTTTGTGGTGTACAGTGTAGAGTCTACCACTTGGGGGTAAGTGGGTGAAATTAAAAAACATGGGGGGGATAAACGTCTATTTCACCAGAGTTTTATATGTTTTTTGTTTGGATTTTGACCCATAGCCGGCCATGACTTTCCAACCCGGCCATCGAACAAATTTTGTTCGGAGCTCGGCTCTTCCCAAAAGAGAATCCATCACCATCAACTAGCTGAAGCGCTTCAAAACCCAAAATGGTGTCTCCTATTGCTGGTTGGTCAAGTGGCCGAATCTCCCAATTAATGGAGTGTGACAATATATTGGATAGTATAACCCCATATAAAATCGTCAACAGGGGTTTTGAACACTGCCCGCATAGTTTGAATGCCATTCCCTTTTTTAGGGTGTCCAATGTCTACGCATAGCACCTGGATTTTTTCGCCGCAAACACACAACCAACATGGAATGGTTTAATGTACCATCTGGTTATTTAACATAGCCATGGAAAATCACCATTTTTAATAGGTAAACCATCTATAAATGGGCCATGTTCCATGGCTATGTTAAATAACCAGAGGGTAGTTTCTCCAGATCCAGATCCATGTTCACTCATAACCATCTGGTTGGATTCCCATCAAAGCAACATTTTTGGGAACACCCTTGCATCAATAATGTCAACCCTGGATTAATAAACCCCATTTACGGCTGTTTAATTGGGGGGATACCATAAATAAGTATTATATGAAATGACTATTGGAGGAGTACCCCCCAATACACATGAATCTAATCTATGAAGTCGGTTTGTCTGAAAATGGGGTACCTCCAATGAAAAAACGAAATATCATCATGCACCCATTCAAATTGCCATTTGTGAGGGGTACCCCATTTTCAGACACGCCGAAATAACTTCAAACCATCTACTTGGAAGTGCAGTTCCAGTTGTAAGTGGAGCTTATATCCCAACTTATTGGAGTTTATAAGCATGGTTATAGCTATAATGTGGGTAAATCCCAATGCCATAAATGTAAACCATCCCCCAAATCATCACCATTTTTATAGGTGGTATGTTTACCATTCCCAGTCATGGGTGGTGTATGACATTGTTTTACCCACATTAAAAGGAATCGTTTTTGGCCAAGCCCAAGTAGAACACAGCCAGGGCCTGGGTCAAAGCCGTCTCAGCAGACCTGCTTGTCCGTTTCCAACGTCACCGTTTCCACCCGACCTGAGCTCATGGCCCCTGCTGGCGAAGTTGCTTGAACTAGGTAAAACATGGTAAAACTAGGATTTATGATGCATATGTATCGTATACGTATGTATACTTGGATGAATTTACAAACCGACATATACATTGGCGGGTTTGACTCTGTGTTTGAATATCATTAACTGGCTGAACTTGCCCATCAAGGTATCCTTTGGTCGCTAGAGGTTGCAAGAACTATCAAGAACCATTGTACGAGCCATGTGGGAATACCCGAATACTGATTACGAACCATTAAGAACCATTAAGAACCATTAAGAACCATTAAGAACTGATTAACCCTCTGGTAATCCAACGTGACACTTGTTCTAACCTCACCTCGATGATTTTAGTTCTGGGATTTCCAAGCTTAGCGCTTGCCATGTTTGAGCAACGTAGGATGGGTCATCGGTATTAACCATGACTCATGGTGGGTTAATGATGGTTACTGATGGGTTAATGATGGTTAATGATGGGTTAATATGGGTTAATATGGTTTAATGATGGGTTAATATGGTTTGATGGTTAATGATGGGTTCATACAGTATCTATTCTCAGAGCCACATCCCTTGCCCATCGGTACCCCAATCATTCAACCCATTCCATCGTGTTTTTCTGCACACCAAGGGGCCCGCACGTCACTGCAAATATAATCGTAAATAACAAATCCAAGCATAACTGAAGTGAATTAACAAAAAATATTGGAACACGAGATAACAGGATTACTTTTTTAATATACATATATAATATAAAAATTCACCAACTTTTTCAGAAATGATCCGTCTTTTTGGGAGAGTTACCCTCCAAATTCGTTCAAGCCCAGTGATCCAACCACTAACACAATCCTCCTATCGCCCAAGGACTTGGATCAACTTGGTTTTTTCATATACCCAACTAATTATAGGATGTTTATATCTTAACATGTCTATAGTTGGGTATATGAAAAGCAACTGTAAATTAACTGTTAATATACCCAACATAATTAAAAACCAACTAATTAACTGTTAATATACCAAATTTGTTTATAGTTTATACATTGTAACAGGCTATATATAAGACAACCAACCACTTCAGCACTCCTCCAAGTAGCCGTTCAACACGTCCTTCACGCCCACCTCCTTGAAAACTGCCTCGTATTGCAGCGCCGCATTGCTCCAGGTATACTCCGCAGCTGCCGCCATAGCGGCCTGTTTCATCTTCACCACCTGCAACGTCACCATCAAAAGAACCATCGAAAATCAAGTAACGACGATAAAATGCGACAATGTCCTGAATGTGGAAAGTGGAAAAATTTCCCAAATATGGAATTTAGATGAATTTAGAACAAGAAAATCAAGCTGTAAATCGGAGACTTTCCATCACCAACACTGGCAAGATCGCCGGCAACCAAGGGATTCGGAATGGCAATCTGTACACTGTACACCCCTGAAACTACAGGAATTGGCAGGAGTCTAGTTAAAAAAACACAGGAAAATCCAAGACATGTTTCGTGATTGTTTGTTTCTCAATAAGTTTATATAGTTCATAGTCATAGCGAGTTGGTGATTTCAGCATATATTTTCCGGATTCGCGTTGGGATTTGGGAAGCTATCCCCAAATACTCGGCCAATGAATCCCATGGATTTGAATATGCCAAGCGCAGTCGGTGCATCCTATCTGCTTGGTTAAATCTCTTGGGAGAGCTTTAGAAACTATGAAACTATGTTGCCATCATTTTGGGGTACTCAATCCTATAGTCATCTATAATATGTCACCTTTAAAATTAGTTTACCAAGAATTGCAAAAAGAAATCTACATACTCTGTACGTTGGTGGAGAGTCTCACATTAAACAGCCATTGAAATGCAGAAGATGTCACAGCGGCCACACAGCTATCTCAATTATATTAATATGATTTGGAGAGTTGAATGGTTCTTATGTGAAAGATTCTTCACCAAGTTCAAGGTTCATCATGGTTCATCTCTATATATATATCCCTCTCTACCCGAATTGGCCTCTGGCAATTGAATCCGGCATAGCCGAAAATACCCCATGAATATTGACGATCTGCCCGAGAAAAGTTGGTGGATGCTGAACTGCAATATCTGCAATGGTAAACAACGGCTATTCATCATTCTGGCTGAATTGTCACAAAGTTCGGCCATTTGGAGGATTCCCTATGCGATCCATCATTCGACGTCACGACGTGTCGGAAAAAAAATCATCAGAAAATTGGCTCGTCCCAAGAAACCCTTGGAGAATCCACCTCCATAGCGCTCAGCTGATTTTGACTGGTTAGTGGTTGAGCCCTACCCCTCTGAAAAATATGACGAATCGTCAGTTGGGATGATGAAATTCCCAATATATGGAAAGTCATAAAATTCATGTTCCAAACCACCAACTAGATGAAAATTATGAAGCCCTGGTGATCCCTGGTGAAACTCCTTGTGTTCGTAGGTTGGTAAAAATCATGTTTTTGCTCCCATTTTACAAGCCATACACGCCGCCATACATGCCACTTACTGGGGAAAAAATGATGATGAGCTATCGATTTGAGAAAACCCCTAAATTTAAAAACACATGTCATAATCTAAAAATCTAATGCTATTGTCATCCCATCATTATCCCATACCCTATCGCTCCAAAGAGTTTCTCAGACTGTACTTGGGGCTGTTTCTTGGGTTCCAAATACCTTCTGAAACAATAACTTGGAGCACTATGGTATCATCCCATTTCATAATCTACAAAATCCATCAAAATCCCATCTGAAAATTATCATCCCATCATTCTCCTTGCATTTCCCTAAGGGTTCCCCCCCCAAAAAAAAACATTAGTCCCTATAGATGCCCCAGACATAGTATCTCTGATAGTAGTTTCCCATAGTTTCCCAGATCAACGAAAATCTTATCCTATTTTCCCTGATCTTTGTGGATTCCTTATAGTTTCCCTATAGATCCACGTGAAGACTCCAGATCCACCACGCCGTGACGTCCGCGACGTCGCGGACGTCCCCCGCCTTCTGCGGTTCCGATTGGAAGAGCTGCGAGGCACGGCGCAGGGATTTGCTGATGGACTCCACTGACTCCTGCGAGGAGGGACTCATGGAGGGACTTCCCTGGTTGTAACATGTTCAGTGGCTTCTCTTCCCGGAAACCTTGGCATTTCGGCATGGATCCCAGTCCTAGTCCTCAGCATGGCGGTACTATCTACCAAAAACCTCTTCTGGTTGGTGGTATACCTACCCCTCTGAAAAATATGACGAATCGTCAGTTGGGATGATGAAATTCCCGATATATGGAAACATAAAATTCATGATCCAAACCACCAACCAGATAACCATAACTGGATTAGGCTGATAGCCTCAGTAATTTTTCACATAGCGAACTGGAAAATGGATGAACATCATTGTTTCAATGGTCTATTTATGGATGATTTATAGTCAATACCTAGGCTGATACCCTCAGTTATATAGGGATACTGGGATATACCATGGTATTAGGCTCTGATTTAGTGGGGATTCCATCAAGGGGGGTTCCATCGGTTCCATCAATGGGGGTGCCCCAAAAGGATATTTTTGTTGCCAGGGCCATGAATTTTCCATGTGTTGGTATACCTTCTGGCCTTAGGATACCCGAAATGGTAAACGTTTACATGGCGAACTGGTAAATCATCATGGTATAGCTGGGTAAATCAACTACAGATGGCCATTTTCAATAGCGAACTCTTAAATTACCAAAGGCTAGTACCCTGGGGATATATCATGGTAATTACTGGATAAAGAAATCAAAGAAACTTGACTGGAATAATTGAAAACCCATGGCAATTACAAACATGGCAATTGAAAATCAATATTGATATACTGAGAAAATGACTACCCTGCGGTAATTTTTCACATGGCAGAAAATCCGCTATCACTCCAAGGTTGCGAAAATCAACGAAAACTCAATGGTGGAGTTTTCCAGCAAACCCATGGTTGACAAGTTTTTTTAGACTCACTGAAAATTTGACCTGGGATTTGAAATGGATTTGAAACCAGGGCAGTTTTTGTCAGGGCAGTTTTTGTCAGGGCAGTTTTTGTCAGGGCCTTTTTTTCGGATCAACGGATGAACATCCGTCAGGCTTCCACCACAAAAAAATTGACGCTTTAATCCATGGAAAATGTGGTCACCCTCCAGTACCCAACAAAAAACGGTGGTCAATGGAAAATGTCCCATAATTTATGGATTACTCTATCTATCCCAGCTATAGATCGGTATCACATAATCTATTAGTTGCTTCACATAATCCCTGTATCACAGATCTTTCTCATGTTATACCTATCTATTCTATCCCAATCTATAGCTATTTGATCTATAGATTTCTCCAGAGATAGAAACATCCCAGCCATTTCAGGGTACCAGTATCGGGTCAGGTTTTCACGCTCCTGATCCACGATGGCTTCCACCGTCATCTCCTTCTCCGTCCAGAGCCCGTTGACGCCATCCTGTGGCGGAGCCGGCCGTTCGAAGATGTTCGACATGTTCACCAAGCATAGGGGAAGATCATAGGGATATAAAGTAGGCAAAAATATTTGGATATAATAACCATCCTATATATATATGATATAGTATGGTAATATAATAGAATATAGTAGGTATATACTATATAGGTATAAGCCTACAAGGATATTATATAGTATGATGATGTATGATGGTTATTATAGTAATCAATTGTGATGTAAGTAACCATCATAGGGATATAATACGCGAAAATGGTGATTATGCGAACCATAGTATGGGTATTATACGGACTTTAATGGGATAATGAGCGATGTTAACCAATAGTCTAACAGGAGTGGTTTGTCCAATTGTTTCATGTTAACAAAAAAATGGAGCTGTAAAACCAAATATAGTGGGAATATCATGGGATATAATTGGGGACATTCATGGTACATAAGGCAATTGGTTTTTTAACAAACATGGGAAATTTATCGCAAATTAAACACATTATTAAACACATGATTAATTTCAGACAAATCCAGATTGGGTAGGGAACTGGTTCGTGACATTTAGTCATTTAGTGTTGCTTTAGGTTGGAAGATTGGGATTTCGATCATCAAGTAAATAATGTTCAAGAATATATTTCGAAAAATGATACAGTAGATATATAATGATATATATTATTCTAACATTATGGTCCAACTGATCAAGTAAATAATGTTCAATAATATAATATTCTATATAAATATTGATATATTTCGATTATATATATATGGTCCAACTGATCGGTTGATCAGGTCATTCTCGGAAATTTATGTATCTAACATGCTGTGCCACACGGATCACCAAATGTTTTTGCACCGTGCAAACCTACAAGAGGTGGGGGTCACAATTTTGATCAATGTTATTTTTTTCACATGATTCAATTTTTGTCAATTAAACACAATTAAACCACCAATTTGGTTTCATTGTAAAAATCAAGAAACCCCGTTTGTTTGATCAAACGTAAATTTTACTCGTTCAAATCATGGGTAACACCACCATTTATGTCACTCAACTCACCAATGTATCCACCTTTCCCCCCGGCCTCCACGGTGTCTTTCAAGCCACCGGTGGGCGCCACAATGGGCAACGTTCCCAGGCGCATAGCCTCCATCTGGACCAGGCCGCAAGGCTCCCACCTTGTCAGCTGTTAAACCGGAGAAACTCTGAAAAAACGCTAAGCAATACCATCCGCATTTGATGAACACCCAGGCCCGCAGGCATTGGGAAGAAACATATTATATATACATATGTTACATATGTGTCTATAAAATATAAAATATATATATGTGTGTGTGTGGTTGTATTTGTACATATAATATATCAAATATCCACATCATTATTCGATGGGTTAACTATTTTTTGATGGATTTGGGTACTACAGTTTCAGCCGGCCATGGAGAAGACCATGGGGTAGCAGATGAACCTTTAAAAATAACAGTAACTCTTTATCAGTCACTCTTTATCCAAAACAGTATATAATTATTTATCCAAAAATAACCCTCAAATACACCTTAACAGTAACAAAATAACCTTTGGTTGTTCAATCAGCTGAACCTCTTCCCTTTTTCTTGGCTTATTTTTTTGCACTGCTCTTAGGCTTGCCTTCAACTAAAAAGACGCAGTAGAACTCAGAAGAGAAGTGGAAAAGCTACAAAGTGAGGCCCCCAAACGATAGCTAAGTTGGTGAACATAACTCCAATAACTATGGTTTATGGTACTTATAACTATAGTTACTGGGGTTTATAAACCAATTTATAACTGGGGGGCCCCACATTGTATGTTCTTCAGAAAACCAACACATTCCCCGGAGGTGTCTCCGCAACCGACCACCTGGAAGGCAACAAGGTGTAGTCGCAAGCTGCCAGCAGGGCGTAACGCTCAGGGCCCATCCAACCAGCGAAGAAGAACTTGTTGGGATATTTCTTCTCCACAGCCTGGAGATGGCTGATAGCTGATGGCTACCCGGCCTGGTAATGACATTTACAGTTTGCGAACTGGAAAATGGCCATGTATATCCATTTATAGTTGATTTACCCATGAAAATAGCATGGTGGATCTTTCCACTTCGCTTTTTTAACAAATCACCAGGGGGTGCAGAAAAAACCGCCAAAAACCCTCTGGGACCTTTGTCCATTCGTAGGTAAAATTGACCATCTCCACGAGCTGGGAACACACACCCGACCGACCACAAAGTGACCCACGGTGCATGAAATCTGGGCGCATCAAAAAAATAGCACAAGGTAGTGCCCCCCCAATTACCCTCTGGTAATTTGTTACATAGCTATTGAAAATGGCCATTTATAGTGGATTTTCCCATTGAAAATGGTGATTTTCCATAGCTATGTTAAATTACCAGAGGGTATGTTGATTGGTTTCTAAAGCCAACTAGCTCGAGCTACCTATCAGAAACTCCATAGTTGACCTACTTAGTTCAACCAACTTAGTCATTCCGCACTAAGGCCCCACCGAACTTAGATAATTATCGTATCACTGTTTTCCGATACTTCTGTCACTAACATCTATGTTCGTTGTTCAACATTTGTAAAGCGTTGGGAATCCTGAGCAAATTGTGATATGGCTGTCTCAAATCTGTAAAGTAAGGACTTTACCCGGCATTTCTCGCGACTACCTGGGAAATTCATGATTCTCCAGACTCGACAGACCAGTCTTTTTGGGCAAAAAATCCCACCTTTTGAGTGCCTGCCCCACAACCTCAAGTCTGGTGAAGACCGGTGGTTCGGTTGCATTTCTGAATGCAGAAACGAATGCAGATCCTGGTTGGTGGTGCAATAACCATCTTAGAAAAAACATGAACAATGATGGACTTCGTCAATGGGTTTCGGATGACATCCCATATTAATGAAATGGAACATAAAAGCCATGTTCCAAAGCACCAGAGATCTTTGATGCTTTGATGTTGAAAAGAAGTCCACGTCTTTCATGGGTTTTTTTTTTGATATTTCTTGACTAATCCTCCCCATCTGATGGGCAGCATTCCAACCCCATCGGTGTTTTTCTCTACCCGGCCCCACCTTGGTTTGCGCTACCAGATCAGAACGGCCTGCGCCCACCACCACCACTTGGAGTTCCGTGTCCTCCGTGTTGGACGCTGTTGGAGATCCCGAAAAGCAGCCGGTGGCATGGAAAACCCCTACAATGTGGGGCCCCCCAGTGATGTTAATTGGTTTATAAAGCCCAGTAACTATAGTTATAAGTACCATAAACCATAGTTATTGGAGTTATGTTCACCAACTTAGCTATCTAGGGGGCCCCACTTTGTAGTCATAGATGTTTTACCCTCTGGTAAATTAACAGTTTGACCCTGAAAACAGCCAATTGTTAGTGGAAACTGGTCTGAATCAACCCCGACAACTGCCAGGGTCTATGTTAATTTACTGGAGGTTTTATATGGTTTAATTCGGAAAAGCTAACTATAAATGGGTGAAATTGTCCATTGCCATGTGTTTTTTTGTGAAGGGTAGGGCAATTGGATGTGCATCCCACTGATTATAAGCAATATATCAGAGGGGATATCCTATCAATCAGTTGGTTATCACATGGTTTTTAAACACTTATTGGCCGGGATGCACCAACTAAATACGAGTGGCTAGTATACGTGGTGCCTTGCCTTTTAGCCACTCAATAAATGGGATAACCATGATAACCTACAAGGTGGTGGTTCCCAGTGATGTGAACGTTGGTTTATAACATTTTATAACCCCCATGAAGTAGTTCGGTATATCTAGCATAAATCCAGTCGTGAAATTGGAGTTATGTGAACCCCAACTGAACGCGCACGAACTGGGGCACCACCTTTTACCTGGGGACCTGTCAAAAACCAGTTGGTTATAATCAAGTACGATCCCGTGGTAATGTTCCAAGGATGTAGGGAAGCCAAAGATAAATAAACCCCCCAATTTATGGGGGTAAGATGAGGCAACTCTGGTGTATTCCCAGAAAAAAAGTCAGCATATATGACCTCTAAACATGTGTCTCTGTATATATGTATAATATACACATGTCAAGGCTTTAATAGAAATAAAATCCAAATAACATATTGGTGTGACCCAAAGAACTTAGGATAGATTGAATTGACCTAAATCATGTATGGCCGTATGGCATGACAGGAAAATGGTCAATCGAAAACTATCTAAAAACAGTTCCAAACTGAAAAATACCATGCAATCTGGTTGTTGGTTGACCTACTCCTCTGAAAAATATGAAATTCAATTGGGATGATTCTTCCCAATATATGGAAAATTAAAAAATGTTCCAAACTTACATACCGTGCAATAAAGTATTATTTGTTTAGTTGGAATGAGTATATCGTATTTTCAGTTATAAAAGATTGGGCTTGTGTTTTACAGCAACAAAACTATCGGGTTATAGAATGATACTTATAAAACTATCCCCAATTTTCATCATTTGTTCAATGGCCATTTCAGGAACCTAAATTGGAGGTAACTACCATATATAAGGCCTATTTTTCAGGCCTAGATTTCAGGGGATATGCCCACAATTCATATGGCCCAACATATGGTACGTTTACGTACCTCCATTTTAGGATCCTGAAATTCCTATAGAACTATAGATGAGGTACTATGATTCTCCTATCATCTCCAGCTTTCCAATTTTAGGAACCTGAAATTCCCATTGATATAATGGGATATTAGCCAATATTCTTGATGGGAAGACTCGCTATTTCGACTGGGCCATTTTCCAGTTCGCAAACTGTAACAGTCATTACCAGAGGGTGAATCCCATTAACTATCATCAATCACCATTAATCACCATTAACCACCATAAAAATCACCATTAATTCCCATGGATTTGTTGCGTTTTAAAACGCCAAAAGGTCAAAGAACCCACTGGCCCACCGTTCCGTTCGACTCCTCGAGCACTTCCACCAAGGACTCCAGGAGCAGATCGTAGCCTTTCTGCGCATCCAAGCGCCCAATGAAGCCTGGAAAAAACAAACGAAAGAAACCAATGGAACCATGGTAATAGAAAATCATGGTTACCCTCTGGTAATTTAACATATGAAAATTGCCATTTATAACCATTTATAGTGAACAAAGGGGGGAATTAGCATAGTTAATGGTTGACAATGGAACGATTATCAACATCTGGTTGGAACCACTGACATTAGATGAACCAATGGTGTTAAAGTATCTATATAATCGATATTATGACTTACAGTACCCTCTGGTAATTTGTAATAGTTCGCTATTGAAATTGGCCATAGAAATAGTGATTTTGTTCAATTGAAAATGGTGATTTGGCCCATAGTTATGTAAACGTTTACCAGAGGGTAATGGTTGACAATGGAACGATCAACATCCATTGACATCCATTTTTTTATCATGTTCAACCAGAAAAACCATGATTAACCATGGTAATTCTAGTAATTGACGACCAAAAATCCCAAAAATCCCAAAAGGTCCCTCAGAATTCCAAGTTTTACCCTCTGGTAAACTAACATAACTATAGAAAATCACCATTTTTAATGGAAAAACTCACTATAAATGGGCCATTTTCAATAGCTATTTTGACATAACCAGAGGGTAGTGCCCGCAGATGGACCCAGGTCCATCGCTACCGAGATCCTTGGTGAACTCACGGGTTTTCCAAGCGGAATTCCCGAAAAATTCTTCGAAGTTGAGCCAGTTTTCCTGCTTTTTGTAAGAATTAAGTCCCCCATAATCATATATCATATATATCTACACATGACCCACCGTAACATTAATTATTTATTTATTTATATATATATCATATATATCATATATATATAATATATATATATCATATATATCATATATATATCATATATATATATATATATCCATGACATCCCCATAATTCCATAATTTATCCCATTTTTTTGGTCCCCCAAAAAATTGTCCATCCTGGGCCAAGGCCCAATCCCGGGTTTTTAACGGAATCCAAGGCACACATCAACGGGCCGCTGCAGCCAGTGAGGCCGTTCTGCGCGCGATAGGCCGCCTTTAACTCGGTCTTGGCCATGTCACCTGGGATTTTTCAACGAAAAACTGTGGAAGTCCAGAATTTGGGGGAAAGCTATGGGTAAACTGTGGTGATTTATGGTTTTTTTCATGGTTAATAGTGGTTAACAATGGTTAATAAAATTTTACCCGGACATTGATACAAAGTGATGCCCCCGTTTACGATAGCTAAGTTGGTGAACATAACTCCAATTTCACTAGGACTTATGGTAGATATATCTCTGGTTGATGGGGTTATAAACCAACTTATAACTGGGGGGGTACCACATTGATAGGTGGGGGGAAAGCTATAGGAAAACTGTGGTGATTTATGGTTAATAATGGTGAATCATGGTCAATGGTTTAAAATAATGGTTTCATAGGTTACTAAACGGCAAGGCACTCAACAAAAGTATCAACATACAGATTTGTGTTTGGGATATTGCCGTTTGCGGTTGAAAACATAGAGTTCAACTCTTCATGACTATCATGGCTGTGTCTGGAAATGTATGGAAATGTGGTGATAGGGAACATGAGGTTTTCGAACAAAAAGTAGCCATAAGTAGCCTATTTTCGTATTTTTCGTACACACATTCTCAGTAGACCTCTAACTATTCAAAAAATGCTCACAGGGAGGTGGAAATCCTCGCCCCAACAAAAAATTATGGATGCGGAATGATATGGAATGGGATCAAGATTCCGGTGCAACCAAATTGATGCCTCATACAAGACCGGACCAGTCCAAGAAATTTTGTGAAATACCCAGATTTTAGATCATCTTATAACTTATAACTGTGAATTCATGGTGAATCTGGGCACCAAATCAGGATTTTCCCATGGATTTTCCCATGGCTTTTCTCTGCCACCGGGAAAATCCTGCAGCTCCACCAGTTGCTTCCATGGCCAGTTGACTTTTTGGAGCCCAGTGACAGTTGGCGGAGTTGTAGGGTCCACAGGTCATCATGGTCTTCGTCACGAAGTTCCTTATGAAAAGTCGGAGTAGATAGAAGGTGGTATTTGTGTATGAATTTCTTTACAAAAAAACTCACTAAATTGGGAATGTTCTTTGAAAAAATCCTCAAAATTATATGATATATCTACTTCAGGATGATTAGGGTATCTTAACGGATTGATGTCAGGGAAAGCCGAAACCGGTTTTCCCATGGAAAATATCGGCTCCAAAGATTGAGCTTGCCTGCAATGTTTCCCATCATCGAGATGGTAAGGTAAGCATACTTACCCAATTGCAAGTGCAATACTCCCTAGTTCTCCATTACATGGATTATTCTATCAGCCACTTATAATTCCTGGGATTCATCAGATCTCCCAAACAAAGAGTTGTCACCTTATACCCCACCTATATAGACAGAAAAACATGGTCCCAATATCTGTTTCAACTGGTGGTCCCAGTGATTGCTATTCCCTAAACCATATCATCCCTATCTGGCCGAGCCGTGAATTTCCCAGCTTTTCACGAGGACTTGGCCCCCCAATTTCCCTGGCTTCCAAGGCGCTTATCGCTGGGAGAAACGCCCTCCTTCACACCGTTCAGGATGCCTAGTGCAGTTTCTGCAGAGCTTGGCTCAAGAATTGGGAATTTCACAACACCCCAAAAAAAACGGATAGAATTCGGTAACCATCCTACTAAGAAATACCCTCTGGTTATTTAACATAGCCATGGTATAGATGGCCCATAGAAATAGATGGTTTACCTATTAAAAATGGTGATATTCCATGGCTATGTTAGTCATAACCAGAGGGTAGCTGTTAATGACATTGCATACTTTGTTGGGGGGAGAAGTCGGGTGCTGCCAGGGTCTGGTGTTCAACCCCGGTCACACTCACAAGCAAGTTATATATGATTGTAATATGGCTAGATTAGAGTAGGGTATAGTTTTTTTGATTTTCTTTTGATAAATGTCCGTTCAAGTTCTTCTAGTGTTAAAACATGTTGAAACAGTGTTGTACTTGAGACGGTTCTCGCTAAGATATAATGCTGTCAGCATCAGTAAACATGGTCACCTCTAGTGAGTTCTATGAAAAAAAATACTGTAGCGATGGCATCAACAATTCCATTTCCTCACCGGAACGAAGTGGGTCTATGGCACTTCTATGGGAGGTGTGTTGATGGTGCCAGTCTTCGTCCCCCTCTTTTGACTTTAGCAGTAGACATGATCATGATCACATTTCCTTTTTTCTAGCAATCCCCAGAAGTGCCCAGGAAGTTTGCAGTACCATATATGTACCCTAGTTATATCTATTTATACAGAAAAATGAAGTTCTACAAGAGTATCCAAGATTGACCCAGATTTGTCATGATTAATTCACGTTTAATTCACGCCATCTGTGTTGAGAAAAAAACCTTCACATTTGATGTTTAACTCCAGGCTTTGAACTGTGCTCACCTCAATTGAATGTCCGCCTGCAGCTAGGCCGAACTAGTGGAAGACTTTGATCCTCTGACCCTCTGAGAGTTGACGTCACATCTCATTTGATATAACAATGCATATCAGGCATATCAGTGATTTTTAATATCATTGTACATATAATTTAGATTTTTTCAACAGGGACATAGAAAATTGTCATGTTTTAGATGCCCAGATGCCCGAAATTGGTGGATCAACGGGTCAAAAACCATCAGCAAATCCTTGGTCCCTTGGGTCTCCAATTTGGACACCCAGATGTCGCCAGCAATTCATTGCTATGAATAACATCCATAGAATCATATAATCCTTACCGTATATCTCAATAATCAATCATCAATAATCAATCAGCAATAACGCCATCAATAATCAAAACACCATCAATAATCATGCATTATAATATATTATAGTCATGAATAGCCAAAAAACACCATCAATTGTCTCAATTCTTTCGGCAATCTCAAGCCTTTCATTTGGGAAAATCATCAAACGTCATTTGGGGATTGGGTCAAGTCGGGTACCCCAAGTCGGGTACCGCACCTGTGCACTTCGCCATCTTAAAGAGACCTTCCAACTCTACGCCTCAGGTTTGCTCCAGGGAAAATCGTCTATGAAAAATGGTGATTTCATGGGATTTTATGGTGAGTTAGTGGGACTGAATGGGGATTTATGGTGATTTCAAGGCATTTCAAGGCTGGGATTCTCTGGGGATTAGGAGGGATTTAACCAACAAACATGGGGGCATTAATGAGCAATGGCCTCCGGTAATTTAACAGTTTGTGAACTGGACATTTGGGTTTGGGGTGTAAGTTGGCTAATGATAGATGTAGATGCTCGCCAATTGTCCCCCAAAAGTGGCTTTAATTCAACTGCACTTGAAGCAACCCTGATTTGGGGAGCTTGAAACCGGGAGGTATTGGGATATACCCCAGTTATTAACCACTTAGTTAGTTGTGGCAACATCTAAGTAGACTCATCTGGGCTATTCATCATCATTCATAGTCTTTTTTACATGGATTTCCTAATCTAAAATTACTCAACCAGCGAGTAGACACGGATGGCAGGAGAACTCATCCGTGTGACTGGAATGGAAATCGACAAAAGGCCGGGTTCCGTTTGATTTCGTCCAATTCAATTCATGTGTTGTCACCATTTCCATTCGGGAGTCATATCCATGTTGCTGGTTAAATTTTAATATTTCACTGACCTGAATTAAGGTCATTTGGGGATGATTCCCCTTATTAACCATGATTATAGTGAGGGAGAACAGTGAGGTCGTTATAATTTACCCAGATGTTGGTATATTGTTACTGCTAAGTCCTTGAGTTTTCACCCTGTGTTCACCCCCATAGTGGTGCTTTAATTCTCGGAAAGTTCTTGGTCCACCATCCACATGAAGGTGGATTAGATGAGGGTTCTCCGAAGGTTTTTGGCAAATCCCTTTTAAGCCTGACATAGTCCTGTTTCTAGGGTTTGGAATCCTCTCAATCCCCCAAAGAAAAACCCTTTATTATAAAAATTGCAATGTGGTACTTTCATGTACTTTCCGAAGGGGCTAAAACCCCATCAAAACAATGAACTTTCCACTTGGGATCATCATCCATAGATGGATTTTCCATTCTAAACCATCCAGCTATTGGGGATCCCCCATTTCATCCAAATTCAGACGAAGTCTAATAAAAGAGCTGACAACCTACCATGTGGTTATGACTAACATAACCATGGAAAGATCCACCATTTTTAATAGGTAAACCACCTATTAATGGGCCACCTATACCATGGCTATGTTAAATAACCAGAGGGTAATAGTGACTGATATACCCCATTTTGGGAATTTCCTGGGCTACAAACATATAAAAATACCATGAATCCGAAAATAAAATGGACGATTTGGGGCTACCCCCATGGATTGGAAATCTCCATGTATATGGAAACTCCATGAAACAGATCATGGATTTACCAAATGAAAATACCCCAATCCCACAACCCCCATCGATCATCAATATTTTGGGATCCATTGACGGAACCCCAATTCATTCGGACTCTGCTTCACCGAGGCCAATCATGTCCTTTTGGTAAAAATAGAGGGGGCGGGAGCTGGTATGCCATCTATCATCAAACAAACCTGTTGTTAAAGGGGTAAACATTCAAACCCCTCTATTAATCAACCAACCAATGGCTGGTTGGTGGTGCAATAACCATCTTGAAAAATATGAGTTCGTCAATGGGAAGGATGACATCCCATATATGGAAATGGAAAATAAAATTCATGTTCCAAACAACCAATCAGTGATTATTAACCATTATTAACCATCATTAACCATCATTACCCCATACTAAACAAATGGATATATCATACCATTACCATTATTAGGACAATAGTTTAGTATGGGGTAATGATGGTCAACCACCATTAACCATCATTAACCACCATTAACCATCATTATCCCATTATATACCATAAACCAATGGGAATTTGGGACATGACCGAGGCACCCTTCTCCGGATCCATGGTGCACTCCACCGCATAGCTCGGCGACACGGTCAACGCGCGGTCGCAGTACTTCAACCCAGCGGCCATGGTGTTCACACAGGTGATCTGGCACACGCTTAAACGTTTCAAGGGGTCACGGGATTCACCAAAAAAAATCGGGAAAAAATGGGAGTTAAGATGATGGAAAGTATGTTTAACTTGTAAATCATCAATAACTTCTGGATTGAAGAAGCAAAGATTGGGATTTAAGTTTTCTACATATAGGTAACTTGATTTAACCAGAAAAAAAAAAATGAGGTTCAATCAACAGGGATTGGCCATCCCTGGCTGTCTGGTGCCAGAATCTCTCCACCAATCATGCTGATCTGCCTAAAGAATTTTATACTAACATGACACAGATGGAGAGATCTCCATTGGTGAGTGAGATATGGGTTAGCAACAAAAATTGACAGGACTTAAATGTTGAACGCTTCCCCGAGAAGTAGCAGGAATTCGAAATATCTTGGATTGTAGTTGAAAAGAAAGGAGTACAGTTGAATAAGTAGGTCGAGGGCGGACGAGCGGGTTCGTGTGAAAATGTGGACAGTACCCTCCAACATCCCATGGTTTCACGGAATTGTCCACACTAAAATTTGCTATTTTGGTCTATCCACCATTTTGGACAGACCCGCCCATAAGCACCAGCTATGTCACTGCACGTTGCACGAGATGAAGGACAGTACATTTCGAAATGTCATGCTTGAGATTAGCACTGTCACTGGACTCTTCCCAAGAGCTGTGGTGGAAACTAGCTTACACTAGCCATGATTACAGTAGCCAGCGAGGGGGATAAATCCACAAAAAGTGGCGAAATCTCAGGACTGCTGTCTTTTCCCCGCAGAAGCGTACCTTCTCATTGTACTTGCCAATGCGCAGTGGCATCCTAGGTTAAATCATGTTCAGGCATCCAGGGGTCCTTTCCAGTCGAGTGTGATGTCAGCCACGGCAGCCCAAATGATTCATCCGGAGTTTCCAGCCGGGAGTCCATCCAATCGAAGGAACAGCTGCCATTATTCATCGGTTTTTGTGCCCCAAACTCAGGTAATAAAGTGACCACATCCAAATAGAAATTGGCGAAACTTAGAGGTGTCCACCCAACTATGTAAGTGTTGGTTCATAGTTTATAACCCTTAGCTAGTTGGTTCGATATATATATATATAACCCTACTTCAGCTGTGCCAGCGCCAACCCGGGCCAATTGGAGGAGCATCAACTTCATCGGTTTCAGCCAAGCGTCTTAAAGGTGATGCTGTCCACGTAGCGCTCGGGCACCCCGAAAATTCCGGCCAAACCTTCCTGCGCGGAGTTCAAGGATGGTCACAGCAAGTCATCTGCAGTTTTTGTTCTGCAGATGACTTGCACCCAATTTCAGAAACCCACTTGGTGAAATCCAAATCTTCGAGTTGTAAAGCCATACTGTGAAACCCTGTCTGGTTGGTGGTATACGAACCCCTCTGAAGCATATGAAAGTCAGTTGGGATGATTATTACCCAATAGATGGAAAAATAAGAAATGTTCCAAACCACCAACCAGATACTGTAAAACCCTGTATGATTCCATTATGTGTTTTGGTGTTTCTCAAAACTCTGCTGCACCAACCACGGGTCATGGTTTAAGGATGTTTCCACCAGCCGAGTTTCTTAGAAACATAAAATGCAATTAGTGTTTCCCAACCATCCAAGTTATCTTCATGACCACTGTATATCTGGGTAAATTATCATAGTTCACTCACCTGAATAGTTCGGCTATTTTGGGGATCATTCCCCTATACAATCACCATGATTCCAGGGTTCGGTCGTAGTGAGGTCGTTATAATTTACCCAGATCATTATCTATGAACATATGTTAACATCTATTAACATCTATTAACATCCCATTATCACAATAGATTATTCATATTAAACCATATTGAAACCAGATTTAAAATATATATATAATATCCCATTATTAAAACCTCATTATAGATAACCAGATATGCTTATAATATAGTATACCAATTACCAACCACTATTAACCATGACTAACCACTATTAATCTATATATCTATCTATCTATCTAATCTAATCTAATCTAAATCTAATCTAATCTAATCTAAATCTAATCTAATCTAATCTATCTATCTATTAATATGGCTTATGTATAACTATAATTTACCCAGGTATTTCTATATCTTGGATGGGCCTTGGGATCAACCCCTGGCTCCAGCGGATCCACCATGATTCACCGTCCGGCCTCACGGGCAAAGCGGCCCTGGAACACCGCGTTGTGGCACAAGAAGGCAGTCTTCGTGTTCTGCCACTTTCCTAGCAGAAATCCATAGAAATCCCACATTTTCCCAGGGTTTTCATGGGATTTCAGTAGAAATCCCACATTTTCCCAGGGTTTTCATGGGATTTCAGTAGAGTAGGAGGTACAGAAAAATGATGAAGAACGGATATGCATTGGGAATTCTTGGGTATTTCTATCAGCCAAATTTTTGAGTGTATACGCCTGAGAGTTTGCTGTAGTACAATAAAATGGCAAGGCAATAAGTAGGTTTGAAAATGGTTGATCCGTCATCCCTACGTTTGCTTGTTGATTCAAAATGGATATTATCACGGGCAAAGCGGTGAGAGTTAAATCAATAACTATGGCTGCACCACCACCACTACCACCACAACAACAACAACAACACCAACACGGGAGATACCACTCCAGGATGTGACCTACTTCGGCAGCCATCCTACACATCTAAAGTGCTTGTCTGACCATGGTGAGCGTCAGGTCCATGACTGCACAATCGTTTGGGAAGCGAGATCTACCATCCCAAGCAGTGTATTATTCCATATGATTCCCATAGTTGGTCGGAAATCGCTTCATATCGCCCCATGTACACCTCGAACAGGAGCGGCTCCCGACATCCCAAGCGCCTGTGGTGGTCTTCTCTGCATGGATCAGCATGGGCACCAGGGCGCTGTGCCAGTCGTTGCAGACCACCATGCAGTCGCTGCCATAGATGGCACCACCCAGGGGAAGTTCCTGGAAATCTTTAGGCCAACTGATGGCAACCTATGAATTTCCCCTGTGACACTTGGACAAATTCTGACTGTCCATCATGAATTGGAAGAGTTCTGGAAAGAAATATCATCCTAAATAGATTAAATGTCCTTCAGCACATCAGGTCTGAACCGGTCCTGAATCGCCTTCAAAGCCGCCTTGCAGAAATAGGCGAAACGAGCCTCGTTACGAAAGGAGGGAGGGATGACCAGGGATGCACCCTCTCAAAAAAATCACCCACCCCCGGATTGTGCAATCTCTAACCTACAAAAAATGGGCCAGGTGCAAGTGTTGGAAGAGTGATTTAGAGTAATGTCAGTCTTCTCGGGGTAACCTCTGTTAATCGTAGTCTTGATTCTTGATCTGCGTATCACCAGAAAAATGGTTTGGCGGCCTAAAAGCTAGACCATTGTCAATGGGGATGTAGATATCCCCAAAACATCCCGAAACTGCCTGTTGAATGGTTCTTTTGCAGTACCGTAAAAAAATCGAGCACTTTTGTCACGAGACAACATCTTTTTAATCATGCGGGATTGTCGGTATGGATCAAAAAGCCTGAGCCCCAAAAACGAACATGACTGGTTGGTGGTATACCCACCCCTCTGAAAAATATGAGTTCGTCAGTTGGGATGATGATTATTTCCAATATATGGAAAAATAAAATTCATGTTCCAAACTACCAACCAGATGAAAATCGCTGCTATGTTCATAGGTTGATCCCCAGAAAATGCTCCAGTTTTGACTCTCCATGTCCCAAAAATGATGAACGAAAGCACTGTTTGCAGATCATCAGTGGTTATACACCCATGTAATCACCATTTGATGATTAAATCATGGATATCCAGAGATATATCCTCTTTGATGGATATGTATGAATACGAGTATGTATTACATTTATATCGCACTGAAATATCCCGACTTTAGATTCTTAAATTCATGATATATAATTCACACATATCCAACATAACTCTGGAATTCACATCACCAGTTTTCTACCAGGTAAATCGAATCTATAAATCACCATGTCAGTCATGACTGGAGACCATCCCCCCATGGGATACTCCTTGCCCCACTGCCTGGTTGTCAGCGAAATCCTTGCCCCATTCAGGACCTCCGTTGAAAAATTTCGCGGCTGCGCTTGGTGCTTCCCGTCTACGCGAAGTTGGTGAACTTATATCGGGCCAATAACGGGCTGAGGTTATAAATCAACTTGTATCTGGCCTCACCTGGAAAATGGTGAAAACATACAACAATCTCGACAAATTCTTATAACATGCTATCCTTATGTGATGGAAATAATTCACCAAGCTGAAAAAATCTGCCATGGGAATCATTGGGAAGATTCCCCCAATCCTTCCTAATCCAATTCCCATTCTTCCGGAGGCGTTACAGTGAGGTTGCTTTCATGTATCTAGACCTCGGAAAAAATAAGAAACCATGGCCCTGAACTGGAGAAAGTGACGAGACCCAAGATAGACAGATGTTCATCAGCTTCTCTACCAGCCCTCCAGCCCTTTTGAAGAAGCCGAGGCACCATAGAGCTTGGACCCCGTCTGGCCATAGACACGTTCCAGGAACGTGGGATGATCCACAAAGACGTAGTCCACCTTCTGCTTGTAGGTGTGGAAGAAGTGCACAGACTCTGACCTAAGAAGACAGCAACTGCGGGTTTTTTCGGACTTGGGATGACCATCCTAGAATCGGATCTCCAATGAAGCAGTCAGACTCTCCAACCAAGCTTTGTACCCAAGATATCCGTCCCATTTTTTGCACCTTAAATCCCCCTCTTTTTTGGCACCTTAAAACCACAAGATGACAGCTGCCGAGGTGCTTGCCACCCATGTTGACATGGCCCCAATAGCCGGTGTCCCAGGCCTCCGCATACTGGTCATAGCGAGGCGACACCACCATGCATCGATGGCCCAGGGCAGCCAGGGCGATCGGCAAGCCATCCATGGCCTCGCCCAAGCCACCGGTCTTGGAGAATGGAGCCACTTCACCTGTGATGCAAAAGGCATTTCGGCATGCCTTGAAGCAAAAACCTACAACTTTTTGTGAACGGTGTAAAAAGGGATATGTTGATGGGATATAGTGGGATATTACAATGATAATTGGTATATCATGGGATTAGGGATTATATTGTTCTAGGTTGTTCTATACTAAAGCTACTCACTGGTAAGTGGACATTTTCGTGGATTCAAGTATTCAAGTGGCAAAAATTGTACAAACTATCAGTAACTATCCCATGACCCCTGACGAATAAACCACCAGCTTCGGACATGCACAAGATTATTTTACAAGATGTTCAATTGTTTTACATGGAAAGAGGGACTCTACCGCTCAACTGCGTAAATTGTGTTTTTAAATATAACCTGTGTATCATTTCTTCCTATGGATTTGATGGCCTTCCTATGTTTGTCCCCAATCTCCGAACCTGTGACAAAGACCAGCTGGTACTTCTTGGTGATGGTCGTCACGGGCTTGCCATTCACCATGGTCACTGCAGGCCTTCCCTCTGCCATGGCGCGCCCCATGGCCACGGCCGGTGGCCCAGCCTTAGGCACTTCTCCTCCCACCGCGCCGGCTGCGGTCTTCGCATAGGCTCGTGCAGGGCCCACGCTGCTGGTGGCGTAGCCCTGGGCTCCTTGGGTGGCTGGCGCTGGCTTGGCGCTCACCATGTTCAGCAACTGTCGGGGGGCGGTGCCCATGGTCTCCTGTGGCAAAGGTCGGTTGGGCATGGCTCCCATCTTGGCCTTGGCCTTGGGCTTGGCTACGGCCTCTGCCTTGGCGCCTACGCCCTTGGCCAATGCGGAACCGGTGCCGGACAAACGCTCCGCTGCGGTCATCGGCTTGCGGCCTTCCTCCACCACGGCAGCGGCAGAGGTGGGTGGGGCACTGGGGGCCTTGGCCTTGGCGACACCACCAGCAGCAATACCACCAACGGCGCCGCCAGCGCCGCCACCAGCACCGCCACCAGCACCACCAGTGGTGGCAGGGCTGGTGCCCCCTCCAAGTGCTGCAGCCTTGCTGGGGGCGCTGACCTTAGGGCCTTGGGTTTCACCAGCCTTAGCCGTTGGAGGCGACGACATTGTTGAAACGAAGGGCAGTTGATTTGGAGTGTTGGTAAGGGATCTACGACACGAGGCCGCTTGAGAGACACTGGCGCGGCCGAGTCAGAGATAGAAGTTGGGCTTCAAGTGGAGTCATGAAATCACAACACCATGTGCCAATCCCAATTTGACAACCAAGCGATGCCTCCAAATGCCAAGCCCGAAAATATTGCCATGACCCTAAAGATCCCCAAAAGCAATGAGACGATCACTCTACTTCTTGAAATTGGCAACCCCCTTGTCCCCTTGTCGTTTGGGAGTTTCTGGTTTCAACATGGTTTACCCTCTGGTAATTTAACATAGCTATTGAAAATTGCCATTTATAGTGAGTTTTCCCATTAAAAATGGTGATTTTCCATAGTTATGTTAAATTACCAGAGGGTAAGTCCATTTTCAACCAATCCAAGTCATTCCAAGTCTTTGGGATCAATCCCACGTGCTTGAGGGATCATCCCACCTAATAATTGGTTAGAACGTGTGTAATTTTACCCACTTGGACATGAGAACCATGAGACTTGTCAAAGCGGTGAATGGTTGCGAAATCCTGCACCAGTTGGTAGATGGTTTGTCCTATCATCCTCCATTTACCAACTGGTAGCCCAATAGAATCCCAAGTCAGAAATCCACAATAGAAATCCCAATAATCCTGTAAGTAGTGGAATTGTAATCCCATGATTATAGCTATTCCTGCCCCATTATTTCATACAAAGTGGGGCCCCCGTTCGATAGCTAAGTTGGTTTATAACTCCAACAACTATGGTTTATGGTACTTATAACTATAGTTACTGGGGCTTATAAACCAACTTAGCTATCTTGGGGGCCCCCACATTGTAGGAATCCCAGTAGAAATCTCAACTGATGCACTTCCCTTCGGATCCACCGCCCTCCGGGAGTACCAACAGAGGGCGAAGAAGATGGCCTGCCACGGCCGAATCGGCCAAACGTTGGAAAAAAACAGGAAGAATCGGAGCAAAGCTCGGTTTTTAGCCTACTTTTAAGGTGTTTAGGGTTGACAAAATCATCCCAAAATTGTTTTTTTGTCAAAGGTTGAGCATGGTTTATTCGTTCGTGGTTTACCCCAGTGAACCTGCAAAGTCGGTTAGATATCAGAGGCGCGGTATGTCTCGGTCTATCTCCATTCTATTGATTTGGGATGCATACAACGTTGATAGACCCCAGGCTGGTTAGGATTGAATATGTGTATAAAATGTTCACATCCATTGTTACATTTGTTTTGCTTCTATCCCCAAGTTAGTTGGCTGCTGGTAAACAAATATGGCCAGGGACAATCACACCATTCAATCGGAACATCATGTAACAATATGTAACCCACGATGTTCATGGAGGTATCCAGTGCCCACTCTTTGTTTACCAAATGCTTGGCACCAGTGGATCCGCCAAAGTTGATCCAACCACCAAAGTTGGGTGCTTGGAAAACCACCGAAGTCACCAGCCCAAAAAAACGAAGCCTTTTTTCTTGGTCAACCAAACTGATTTTGACCATGATTGCCAGATGGGTTTGTTCAAGGGTACGGCAAAATCCCATGATAGATCACCATGTTTCTCGAAGGAAATGGCTGTATGTTGGGGTTCAATCCCTGATGCTTGGACAAGATCCAGTTATATCGTATTGCCGGTCAGAAAAATCCCATTGCATCCGGCTGGTTCTCCATTGTTTCATGGTCAAATCATGTTAAATCCTTGTCTTTAAGTGTTCAATATCCAATGGGGTAAATGCCCAATGAACAAACCCCTAAAATCAGTATATCCCCATGTCTTCGATGAAATTGCAAAATGAGCTGTCTTCATCCACTATTTTTGCAAGTTAAACCAATACAGTAAACCACCCTGAACAAACAGGCGGCGAGGCCTGCCACACATCTTAAGAAAAACGCTGGAAATCCCCATATGTTCATGATGAAACCCTGGATTTTTCCTAGTCGAAGTGCCATTTTTGGGTGTTTCACCACCAGGCTTAAGCCTGGGCAAAGGTTGCCCACCTTGACAACTGGCGAGCTCTCAGGCACACCACGTTGCGTCTCACTCGCCACCACCTGCCGCTACCAAAAATGGTGGTAAATAACAATGTAACCAGGAAAGCAATCACAAACCACCCACAATTTGATGATTTATATAAAACCATGTATGGAAATTTGGGGTTGGTTTACTTTTGTTTGACTAACATTAGCCAATCATGGTGTTCAACTAAAAAGTTGGGTGATGTATGCAACCACAAGGTCCTTAAAATGGTACTGCGTGATTGATAATCATGGCCGGTTTTCCCGGACTTGCTAACAAGGAGATATTTCACAAATTGGAGGAGTTCATCCAACTAGGATCTCAGACCAAGATCGCCAACCAGCTTAGCAAGACGTCAAAACCTTGAAGTCCTTACGTCGTTCCATCCTGTGGTTTAAGATCTTTCCTTCAAATCTCCATGCATTGGGGTACTTACCCCCTAAAAATTGACTGAGACAAACCATAGTTCTATGCAGGAAATCATCGTGGTTTTTCGTTGTTTATCCTATGAAAATCCCCATTTTGCTTGGTACAACAACGATTTTGGATCGTCAAATCATGTCAAATCCACCACCGCAGGGAATTTTGTTCACCCCCATGGTAGGTCAAGATTTGCACGTTTTGTTGGATTTTGGGTTAACAAACCTTGAGTAAACCCTCATCGTTTTTGTTGATTGTCATCCCATGATATCTGCCAAAAACATCCCAAAACATCCAAACACTAGAAAAAACATACACCCAATGTTGTTGTTTAAATCACCAAGGCCATAAAAACAGGGGCTGAAGCGTGCCATTTCCCACCTTGTCAATGTCCAATTTGAAGCGTGCCACCATCGCTGGCAGTTCCGGTGCTTTGGGGATCTCCTGCGGTGTTCGGGGAGCTGTCAGGGGTATATTTGAAGATACCCAAAACAATGTGGTAGAAATGAACCAACCATGTTGTGGAGATACCATGGAATATATAAACAACAAATTTTTTTTTGGGTTTGTCTCAAAGTGCTGGATTTTGGACTTATTTGCAAACTAAAGACGGATTATGGGGTACCAAATTTTGACAAAGGGTGTGCCAATGCACCAAGTTGTTGCTGCGGGAACAACCCTTCAAAAAGTGGTGTATGTTTTGCAAAATTTGTTTGTGAGTTTCAACATGTGGATATATGCCACAATTGAAAACCAATTTTGGCCAACAAGGTTGGTCTCATTTCAGGTGTCCGGTTTGTCCAAAACACGGGCAACCCAAAATCCAAAACCATTCTTGTTTTCCCAAACAAACTGCATCTTTATGAATATACCCCATGTCAAACAAACCCTAACGACGGAAATCCACATTCCCAATATTAGATACGTAGACATGTGTATATGAATATGTAAATATACGTGTATATAGGCGGGTCGGTTTGGCCAGCAGCAAGAGGGGTGACAGCCCCTTCTTGCATTGCAGCTATACTGGTGCTTAGGGCAGTCAGTTTTTGCTGCCTTTTTTTTTCTCTTGGCCCTGGCAAGCTGCTGTGACATGTGGTTATTTGCATAGCCCTTGTCCGGCCTTTCTCGAAGAGATCCTGTCTGTCCAGGAACTAGGTGCGTGTATATATTTGAGATCCAAAACATTAGCTAAACAATTGTTTTATTGATTATTTTCTTTTATGATTTTTTTATGAATATTTATGATTTTTAGGATATGATTTGAAAAAAATGGTGAAAAATGGATATGATTT
>Ga0126342_10002732_pt1 | contig 28063 bp, 24 predicted proteins | sample Cyp1metagenome_FD_92528 | JGI IMG/M metagenome (GOLD analysis project Ga0126342, IMG submission 92528) | Coral microbial communities from Lord Howe Island, Old Settlement Bay, Australia - Cyphastrea 1 metagenome | ecosystem: Host-associated > Invertebrates > Cnidaria > Coral ... | reverse complement strand
TGTCTCATCTGGCCAGCTGGCTCCGCACCCGCCGCTTTAGCGAGCCTACTTTTCGACCCTCCGGAGCCACAAATCATTGGAAAAACACAGTGAGTCGCGACTTTCCTATCTTTTCGCGCATCTGCATCTTCTTTCTTCTGATCTTGTCTCTTCTGACTCGTCTCACCTCTGCTTTTCAACTGTCCATATTGTCGGAAGTTTCGCTTCTAAACTTCCTTCGATAAGGGTCTAACAGTCAAAACCAAACTTCAAACAAACCGACCGATTTTGGCCAGCCCCAGCTGCTTGAACCGCATTATACGTTTATGATTTATGTTTTCATTCTGTTTGCAAACCACTATAGCGCTTGATTTGTTTGAACATTTCAAACATATATATATATATATATTTCTCTCACAGGCCTCAGATGCTTCTGAGAGCAGGGAAGAAACTATATATATGACTGTATATGTCATATATGTGTGTTTTGCCCCATTCAGTTACTTTTAATTTTGCCTGTTTTACTCTCTCTCTCTCTATATATATTATAGATATATCAAATGATATTAACTACTATTCTTACTTTTATCCTGTAGGTTTTTCCCCCGCGTCCCAGGGCTTAGCCAGATATTCTGCATCCTTCCTTCCTTCCTTCTTTCGCTCTTCGCTTCCTCGCTTACTTCGCCAGATTCATGCCAGCAGATGATTGCCAGCTTCCTCGCTGCGAGCTCGCCAGCTCTCTGTGGCTTGCCGGGCCTGAACGGTATGGGAGCTCCTAGGCTCTTTGCTGGTTTGTGGGCCGGAACACTACGCCAGATAACATGTCAGAATATGTTGTCAGATGGAATGCCAGAAAACGGCACCAACAAAATTTTTCAATAAATCCGAGAGAAAAGGGAAAATGTCAGATAAAGCGCAAGATAGAACGCAAAAAAAAACAGATAGAATGTCAGTTCATGGGGATCATTCAAATCCCATGAGGTTATCTTTACTTTGCTTAGGTAATGCATCCTTCTGGCCATAAAATTCTTCACAAAACATGTGTAGAATCTCCATCGCCGCCACAAAAACCTACTTTCCTTCCGAAGACTGCCGCAAGGCAAGCATTTAATATTTTCCATCATGCCAACCACGCAATACACATAAAGCACAACAGTGGCTTCAAATATTGCAAAAATAGAAGGAACAGAGAACAGAAACAAGATAATAGGGAACACGCTGAACTTTTCAAAGACCATGGGAAACACAACTAAACAAACAATGATGTCACAAACATGTTGGCACCCCATCAAAGTGACCAAAAGCTGACCAAAATAATGTTTTGATATGTTTAAATCAATTGACATTTGGAAATTTGGACAGTAGACTTGCTGGGTAGCTCAACTTTGTTTATTGACTTTTCTTGGATCCCATGTCAAGCTTATGTGTTGTCTTGTTTGTCTATTGCCCACCCGGATGGGGCAGCCCACCTGCGGCCTACTGGTATCTACATGTATCTACCAGCTTTGCTATGCCTCGTTTTTTTTGCGATCGGGATTTTCACTTGCCTCCTTATCCGGCCACGAACGGCTTGGTTTTGAAGTGCCCAGCTGAATTTCAGGTGAGAAGGCTTTCTAGAGTCTAGAGTACCGACAAGTTGGCTGCACAATGGTGCTTGGCAGATGGCCGGATCTTTTCCAGCAGAAGCAAAGTCATGGTGGTGCAGCAAAAATGTAGGTGCCCAGGGTAACTTGCAAGGATTTGCCATTAGATCTTAACCCACTCACTAGATTCCGGCAGTTAAACAATGTAGTTTGATGTATTGTTTTGCGAGGGCTTCGTTTGAATGTTCAGAGAAATTTTGATTTTAGACAGACTTTTTGGATTGGTTCCCCACGTCCATGGATGCTGCAATGACTTCCGTGTTACAATAATATGGCACCCTGCTACTTCAAGCACCTCGCAGGTTCTCTGGGGCTCGTCGGATAGGAGCGTCATTGCAGAGCCTTGCAGGACCCGAACGCAATCGGGAGCGTGCAGGCTTTTTGGGTTTTGCTTGACCAAGACGATTTGCGTGACAGAAATCGGCGGGTGCTGAAACCTATAGCACCGAGTAGCTTGGACCGTTGGAAATTCAGCCTGACGAGCAGCTGTCAGATGCTTCTGGACAAAAGCGCCAAAGATCAACCTCAGTGGGCTTGATGGAGCAAAGGAAACATGGAAAACACCGTTTGTATAAGCGTATAGTATCTTCCCATTGGGTGCAGTTGAAATGCGGCAATGGAAAATCCCCCAAGTTACATGTTGAACTGCAAATCATCTGTAGGCGGGTGGTTTTCTGTTGCGCTGTTTGGCTTCATGTTCTACGCAGATGTTTCCAGCGCGGTGTCCTTCCAGCTTCATCAACAACTTGAGTCCATGTGGTCGAGTCTCAGATGTAAAACCAAAACAAAATGTGTCTTGGTTCATGAGGATCAATGAACCAATCAACTATGCCAACCATTGCCCACGACGTCTGCGACCTTTGCCGAAGATTTTTTTTATTGGCTTGACCACTTGACCGCGTCTTTTCTGGGAAATTGGGGCTTCAACATTCGCAGGGGCCGCCACCCCGCTGAATTTTTTGGGGCGCCCATATCCCACTTCATATGTTTACAGTAGACAGGTTTCACGCCGTCCATGGATAACAAAGGAATATCATATCCGGTCCCCTGGTTGGAGAATTTCACATTTTCAGGGGGCGCTGGCTCATCCCATTGCTTTTGGCTGCAGTGAATTGTGCCAGGGTCTTGGGTTGGTGATGCTAGGTTGTAGCATTTTTTGTTTTGGTGAAAGGCACGGCTCACAGATGATGAGTGTTGAAAGCGTAGATAAAGTAGACAATTCTGCTTCTTCCTCCATTGGCTTTACTTCATTCTACTTCCATTTCCAGTGAACATGTATATATAATTCTCTTATCAGTGATAGAGGATCAGCCAACGTACTGTCTGAAACAAACTGCCCGGGTGGCTGCAGCACGCTGCTGAACGCGCCGTTTTGCCGGCACATGGCCTTCAACCTTGACGCACGTGTCGAGTTCGAGGCGCCGAAAGTGACGAGTTCTTGGCCTTGTCCCCTGACTGCCCGAATGGGATTAATTTGCTGGGCATTTGTCTTTTGATTTCACATTTTGATATATGTTGATATATATATTTCGTATAGCTGATGTAACCCCATCCCCCTAATACTGATTAAACCAGCCCCAAAGCATGTTGTTTTGGTATGTTTAGTGTTGGATAGTTTCATGTTGGGCGCCCATTAGAGGGGATTCAATAGGGGAGGAAGGGAAGGAAGGACTTCGGAAATGTATACAGATATATTGATATATTTTCTATGTATATTTATATATATAACTATATATATATGTACATTTGATGTGTGGGATAATATGTATGTTTCTTATTTATGGATATGTGTGCCAAAGTTTTCGATGGAAACTGAGAGCAAGGTTCTCCCCGGAAACCAGCCAGGGACATCATTCCACTCCCAGGAAGGGGCAGCATCTAGGCTTTCCATTTCTTCGGGATGTATCCCTCCATCGTGGAGTTTTGAACCAAAGGTGAATTAGCTTATTACGCAAAGCCAAATTTCAACAATAATGAACCATCCAGTTTTTACAGGTGCCCAATTTGCCCCAGACCCGTTTTGTGTCATTTTTTGGCTAAAATGGTCCCAGTTGCGGGTTTTGTTTGTAGTGTGCCAGCTTGCTCTTGCAAAGGCAGTGGGCATAGCCGACAAAATGTACAATGGCTGTGATTTGATTTGATGTGATGTCAGATGTTTATGTATCATACGCCCGCTCGATAGACAAGCAAGCAACAAAAAGTGGGAAGGTGATTCGACACAGTTCGACATACAGACATGCAATTACATATGCTCCGATATTTGCAACTACCCGATATCAACGAAGACATACCCATATAAATCTATATATATATATAACTATATTGTTCGTATCCATGTGTTTTCTGGATGTAATCGTATACATACTGGCAATTGATATTTGGGCTGTAGCCCCTTGGTGTTTTCAGGTGGTTCACAGCCTGTCACTGCAATTTGTTGTTTCCAGTAATGGTAACGTAAAACTAGAACACCATCACCGTCGCCGTCATGAAGAACCGCCCTTCCGCAAAATAAAGGCGACATATAATGGCGTTTATAGACGCATGTCATGGTGTTTTTTTTACCCCTTGGCTTTGCCACTTCCTTGAGGTGATCCGCTGGCCCTTCCAAGCCCCAGCCGCCCTGCCATGCTGACCCCAGACAGGATACTCACGTGATTCTAGGGCTTCTACAACCAACAAGAAGGGGACCCCGCAATCATCAAACATTGGTCATTTTGCAGGAAGGTGGGTGTCTTTGGGATGCTCTAATTTCCGGAGAAAATCGACATGTGCGTGCCTATTTTGCGCCGTTACTTTGAAAATGAATGAGCAAAACGATAATGATATTGACATACATCGGTTTTCGTGAAAATTCATTTGCAATGGCTGGTGCCCGAGTGGATCTTCAATTGTTGCATTGCATGGTTTTTGTCGGTTGTTCAAATTCAGGTGCCAGCAGGTTAGTCAACTTGGCCCGACGTACAGTATGGTAAGACATGTCGACAAATTATGTTCATTTTTCCATGCATAGATGGCAATTATTTGGCATGTGAGTATCATAGTCCATATCTACCGAGCGAAAACTATGTCCTCCATCTGGGTTGGTTGTACTGAAAAAAAATGCCAATGGCCGACCAGAACGCATAAATAATCATTGGAATTAGTTTAATATCGCAGATACTGTATAAGGCAACCAACCAGGCAGTATGTATGTACAGTCTGTATTTTTCTCCTATAAATTAATTGGTTTCACATGTGTGTTTGTAACATTTTTTTGTTTTTCTGTTTTTCACAGATAGATCTTTTGAGCATCTTCAAAGTAATACAGTGTTCTGTTTGCATGCGTTTGATTTGGATATCTTATTTATTGAATTGTTTTGTGTGATTTTTCCATGTTGCAAAATTGAGACATGATGTTGCGGTTTTCATGGCCAGCCCACTCAGATGGTTTCAATCAAATCAAGAACAGTTGGTTGTCGTTCCTTTGGACCACCAAACCTTGCCAATTTTTCTTATCTGATTTCAAGACGCTTCATGTTTCAATCCATATGACAGGCCGAAAATCATACCATCCATGCATGCAAGGCGATTTGGTTGAAACGTTTTCCATTGCAAATGCAGGCAACATAATGGATCATGCACACGACCGGCGGATTTAGTAAATTCCAGCCAGAATCACCACATGTTTGGTATTGGATCTTGAACTATTCATTTCTCAAGCATGCCTTTCTATATTCGTAACATGTTTAAAGGGCGTAACTGAACCAAAAAAAACACCAGCATTGGACGCCGCAGGACCGCAGGTTCCTGGGTCATTACTTTTATGTGATTCCCCTGTGGCAAATCTTTGGGTGTTACCAGCGGGTTCATTTCATCAATTACATCCGTGATTCTTTTGTGGGATTGGATATGATTCATACATGTTCATAAACTGTTTGCGGACTGAATTATATACTGTAAATGACTTTACCCGTGGGATTGTTTGTGTTCAGAAGAAATGGCGAAATCCACACATGTGCTAGTTACATTGTAACATGCCCATTTTCTACAGTGGCTACCCAATTTTCCTCGACCCTTCGACGGAAACTATGAGTCACCTGGATCTTGGGTCCGTTGGGTCCGCCGGTTTTGGAGCAGTTGACTCCAACTTCCCCAGGTTTTTGACCCTCTGGTTGTGACTAACATAGCCATGGGAAATGGCCCATAGAAATAGATGGTTTACCATGGTTTACCTATTAACCAGATGGTAATTTTCATAGTTCTGATGTTTGTTGGAAAATTCGATGAAAGAACCGGATTATGAAGGCAAGTTATGCGCGCATGGAAATATGGAGAGGGACAAAATCATTTAGTGGTTTCCGAGGCATACCTATATATATATGAAATTGTGGTAGATTTTACCTTTGCATGTATATGTTATTAGCACCACTTTTGGCCGTGGTTTGTTTTGACAAGCTGGCGCTCCTAGCAATATGTTCAGAAACAATGAAAATAGTCACAGCTCTGGCGATGCAGGAGATATATTTCCAAAGTGACCAAAGCAAGAGACCCCCAGCTATATAAATCACAGACCCACGCACTCACATCACATGCGTTTTGATCAAGTTTGATGCGGACCAGAATTCTGTGGTTGATATTTCCTTGATTTTTTTGTTGCATCAAATGTCATCTTACCGGGCGAAACTCCCAAGGTGAATCCTTTGGCGCCTCGGCCTACGCGGGCGGCGACGGGTACGAGGCCTCGATGTTCCAGGCGCCAGCTGTGTGTTCCTAGGTCGTTTGAGATTTCCTTGTTCCGTATGAACATTGCCGCAAAGATTACATAATGACAACAAAACTAGGGATGTGATGGGCCTCTGGTTTCAAAGGTACATTAGAGAGAGAACGCGGGAACTTTTTTTCAGGTTCCCAAGCATTTCATGGCATGGCCTCAAGAGAAATCAACATTAAGTAAGTACAGACTTCAGTGGATGTTGGGGCTGATAACGCCAGTCCGGGGTGACAACTTGAAGGAGCCATCAACTGCCCAGCACAAATTCTGTGACAGCAAAACCAAATCATTGGGATCTCAGTTGCCGCAGGTGGATCTTGCCTCAATTGGCCTGATGTAATGAGTTTCTTGAGACCATGATGTATGCCACCCGTGGTGTGGTAATTCTCTACACTATCACTATACTGTATATACCAGTTGTTTGTCCCTGCAGCCCTAGGGTTTCCCAGGAAACATGGTGTCATGCGTATAAATTTCTTTATTTCCATCCACTTGGCTACTTGATATAGTCCAATGTCGAATCAAATTTCATCTCATTTTATCTACACTAATCCCATCTGTTTATCCAACCATTGCCTGAGAGCACGTGGAACCGTGCAACATTAAGAAAAAACACTGTTTCTGATGTGGGCCTTCAAAATCCTACACCCCAAGTATATATACAGTGTTTATCTGTTTATCTGTGTTTATTACAGACAAATGTAGTCAACTCATTGGTGGTCCCAACCCGCATAATTCTTGACCCCCATTTTATCTTGCCAAGTTTGCAACGCCAGGACGGTTTGCAAACGGAAGGCAGGATTGGTTTTTGAAATCACCAAATTTCCAGTGGCACACTTTCACAGAGTTTCATGGCCGGGTCCTGCCAGGTTGTTTTCGGTAGGCTGACAGAAGATTTCAATCATATCATCCCCAACCTTGGATGGGTAGTTTAACCCTTTCGTTTTTTGCTATAAATATTATTATATGAATTATATATGAATATAAATGGAAAATGACCATCATCAGCAAAATATTTTTGTGGACTATCAAAGATTTACCATGATATCCAAATCATGTTAAATCCAAAAAGGGGTTGCCTATGAAGAGGCCCATAGTTTAGCAATCCCCGCGAATGGATGGCCAATTCCGTCTGTTCGATTTCCAACATGACTCTTCTGGGGTTCAGATTCGTGGGGTCGGTGCTTTGTGGCTGATGCTTTTGACCAAAGAGCGCGTGCTGGCTGGTTGGCAGGTAGACTCTGTAGACCTGAAACATCCTCACATATTGTTGGACTTCACATGAATATTACAAGGATAAAGTATATGAGTAATTATATTATATGAGCAGTTGATGTTCCTCGGTATGTATGTGTGGCATCCTCTGGCCATCAAACATGTCAACGCAAAATCTTGATGGGATATACTGTTTTGTTATGTTTTGTTCCTTTATAATGCTGCAATGGTCAAATGCATCTTCCATGAGACTGCCGCTATAGCGCTGTTGAACGGCAATCAAGGCGGTCGACGCTCCTGGTTTGGCACAGAGGGGTCGCCGTTCGGCCAAGGCCGGCGCGCGGGTCGCGAAATGTTCCGTTGATTGTCATGTTTGATTGATCTTAGTGGGGAGTGTATGGATTGTGTGAGGTTATAGTATTCCCGCATGCCAATCTATATGTATATATAATTATATATATATATTATTTTATAATATATATATATGTGTGTGTAACATGTTTTTGTTAAAAAATGTATCTGCCACAGTCAGAATGTCAAAGCCCTTTTACCGAACTCTTCGAGGATTCTCATTTGTCGACTAGCGAAAGTTAAAACTGAGTTACAGTTACCAATGTACGTAGCATGAAAAATCCGAATGATGGTGGGATGAGCATGCCGCATATTCCGTTCTTTGACCCTAGCACATACGTGGGGATGGTTCAAACATGCTAAAAATATCTAAAAATATTTTTTCATTTTAGTTGGGACGAACATCCATTAGCCAATTTGCTGGGTGATGCTCACCCAGAAGGATGACATGGCCATGTTTGGTCCAGGTTTTTGAGCCCCAAGAATTCATCAACCAAGATTCGATGAGTTTGACCTGAAACTAAGATAGCTATATAAGATAATTAAGAAAAACCAGGTGAAACCAGGGACATGGGGTCCAAACTCGACAGATATGGTGGTACTTTCAATGGCTTGCCACAAGTTCTTTAAGTCACCCAGGATTCTAGGGTGGTTGCCACGTGGTTTCTTTTTATAGATGGATGTCAAATCCCGCCGAGTCCCAGAGGTGCCCCACCAATCACCTTTCTAAATCACTTCCTTGTGGACCATGGTTGGCGGACGGCCCAACCGTGTTTATATGTGTTTATGATTGCAGGTCTTCAAAGAGCTTTATTTGGATGTGGGTCACAAGCTCGCCCTAAGCCCGACAGATCCTGAATCAAATTTGCTAATTGTTATATAGTCAATATAGTCATCTTGAAACTGTCCATACAATATGCGGGGCACCCCAAAAGAGACACGTAGTACAACAATCACACACAGTGTGAATGAGTGGATCAAAATGTGAAACGTTCAGTCGGCCCATGTTTTCGTTGTTCTAATTCATCCAGCGTTCCAGTGCCCCATGCTTCTACACATGTGAAGGCATACAGATACAGGCATACCGGCATACCTTTTTTTCCCGGCATATTAGATGGATAAAACTTGGATTGGAACCTTCAGAAGTTAGCATGCAATGATAGATGGTAGGTCACCACAAAATTGAGATAATTTGAGTTGGTTTCAACAAAGTTTATGACCGTTTTTTGATGTTGGAAAATGTTTGAAACCAGTTTGTCTTTGGTGGTAGCTGCAAAGTGCCCCACATTTGGGTATGGCCCAAAATGATTGACACTCCAATCTCCAGAATTGGAGTGTTGATACCAACATGCAAGACACCAACAAACCCTATATCCAGATATATCCAGATGATAACGTGTTGCTTTTTTCATCGACCTACTTGTTGCTTGCACAACCTGGATGAATTAAATAAAAATATCCTTGAGAATACCAGTAGTTTAGAATACAGATGAAAGGTCATCAATTCATGGTCACTAGGTGTATTGAAAAAGTGGTAGCCTGGTCGCCAGATGACTCTGACCACGTGAGGCACCCTACCAGGCCTTGGTTTGGGTTTCGGCGCCTTGGAAGCTACGGCTCCTCGTTACAACTCCCGTGAGGAGTTGGGATGGACCGGCGGTGGACGATTTCGGGACCGGAGGACCGATTAAAACAGATGGTTTATGATGGAAAAAGCCATTGAAATTCTCATTATAATGGAAAATTATAGAGGGTTTATGATGGTTTATAGATGGTTTATAGATGGTGTATAAGCTGGTTGGATCATTTGGGGTCCTCCCATAGAAACCCTGAACCATTGCGATGTATTATGAAACTTCTGAAACACCGTAATTCATGGGATGAAAAATTGATGAGAGACCTACTGGCGCAGGATTCCGCAACCACCCACAGTATTAAACAGCCCTAATCGAAACCATGGTGGATGTAAGGGATTAAAACCATACAATATTTGAAACCATAGGATAGGGGTGTAACTAAGTATTAGGGAAAGGATCAGTTTAATCCAGCCGCAGTTGTTCATAGATGGGGATGCATTAACCTAAACAGTGAAACATGCAGGATGACTTGAAGATTTGTGCCATAATCGTGACCTGACGATGAGATGCTGCATCCACCGTCCTTGCATCTCTTCATGGCACAATCATGTATGCACATAAATGATTATACATATATATATAATATAATATATATATATGTGTGTGTGTAATTATGTATATATGTGTTTAGGCCTTCCAAAGCAGACGCTAGTGATTTTGCTAAAATCTACCTTTTATTTTCTACCTCGCCAAGCTCAACCATCATCAAGAGTTGTGTCTGACATGATTAAGTATGCCCGTACAAATAAGGGAGAGTTCGATGTTCTTGCTAGAATGAAAAGCACAGGCAATTGCATGCTATTTTGTTTGGAATTGGGTACAGCTTCCCATTCACCCACTGGTAAGTCATAATTATCCTTATTAAGATTGCCTAGATGGCGGGTCTGCGCCATTGCCAATGATTTTCAAATACACCCATATAGTCTATAGTGAATATATCTATATATAATATATATATATTAGTCCTTCCTTCACGCCCACGCATCTCTCGGGTAGGTGAGCGATGAGCGACATATAGTGAATATATATATATACATATATATATATATTGTTAGTTCATTTGAGTTCTTTGCCATTCTATTCCAATGGTTGGTTGCCCGTTAGATCACAAAATCATTCAACACAGTCGACCATTCAACCATCACGAGACCATCATAGAATCACATGAATCACCATTATACCGTACACCAGCATTAAATATCATTACTGTAAATCACAAAAAAACATGGTTCCACAGACTTCGAACACCATGAACTCACCATGAACTCACCAGGAGACCGGTCGCCCATCCAGTTCCGCGGCTGGCGGAACGCCTTCGATGGAGCAGTGGGAGTCAGAACTGCGACGCCGACAGCAGCAGCTGGAGATGAAGGAAGCCGAGCTGCGGCTTGTCACAAAGCCTGCCATTTGCACCATCCCATTAACAGAAATATATATATATATATTAACATTCATTCACTATGGGGGTCATAGAAAACATCCATTTCGGGAATAGCCGAGAATCCTCAAATTTGGGGATGCATTTTTCTTTTTTTTTTGTCGGACAATCTTATCGAACTACATGGAGGCTTGAATGGGAAAAATCCTGAAATGAAATGAAATTAATGGAGGTGTTAAAGATTTTTAATGAGAATATGATGGAACCAAATGAAGGGTTTTGCAGCCATGTTTGAGTCCTGGAGGGTAGATCATCAGATTGATCATCTCATCTATTCGAGTCTGTTCAGCCCTAGTCACCCTCGGTGCCATGTATTATTGGATCTATTTATTTTCGGATCACTAAGAGGTACAAGGAGTATGTTGTATTCAGGGGATGGTACACTGCTGCAGGTCCATTTCATTTAGGTGGGTATATGACCATAGTTAAGGGGTATATCCTAACCTATGGAAGTTGTTTCCATGAACATACCCAAAGCAAAGAACCTGCGGCAAACGCGACTAAAAAAAACACAACAACTACGTATAGAAATCACTTCAACTGCATCCCCACGTAGGGTTTCAAGGTGGTTCAACCAACCCAACAACCATAAAAAAGTGGATCGAAATGTTTGGACACAAAAGTCATAGTGGTATAAAAACAAACAGGGTCTCATTGGAAATCATGGGGTTACTTCTCTTTTCGGTGACCCCCAATGATAGATTAATAGAGGATTAAGAATCTCCCCAATTGGTGTGATTGTACTTGTGGTAGCCCCGTCCCATTTGTTTGCAATAAAGCCAGGTGAACCTTCAAGACTTGTCTTTGCCGAGGCAGGCTGAGAGTGCCAACACGGAACGCCAGAGAAACAGCTTGCGATACAACGCGGAGAACATGAAAAGCTTTGCGGACCGCATCCGGTACGCCATGCGCCTTGCCCAAGATACCTGGTATCCCTTGGTCATTGGATGGACCCCGGGTAGTACGCCATTATATGTTGATCTTGAGCCATAAATTGGGAAGATGCCCATGGATGTTTTTTTTTCCTCAGAGCACCAAAGGGTTCGCCATGTTATCCCACCATATCTCACCTGGGAATGGGAAAGCAGTTGTTTTTCTTGGGGCGGGCGACAGTGATTTATAAACATATATGAAAAATATGAAAGATGATGAAAGTCACGGAGGGATTCTGCATTGCCAGCTTTAAGAGTAGCAAGGTATCCAAGATCATTGTGACAGCATGTAACTGTCACTATGGGATGAGTTGGATGAGTTGGTGGTGACAGTTGCCTCATTGCAGGTATACATGTTGGTAATGGGTATAGATTAGTGTTGGAATTGAGGAGTGCATGATGTTTTCTTGGATTATGAATAGTTTCGTAGCCCCACTTTTTTTTCAGGGAGTAGTGTCACGCCAAACTGCCCAAAGCTGGTGCTTGTGATTTCAATCTCTCGTTTTTTTTCCAGACTCCGATTTGGATATGTTTAGGAGACTTCTCCCCAGATGACTGAGATGTTTGAGGTGGAACGTCACTGCAGCAGCTTCAGTTATATAATTGTCTGTGCTGCAACTGGAGGCACAGCAATGATCAACACGAGGTGAAGATCAAGCACAAACAAGTGGGTCTCTAATCTGCAACTGCGGCCGCTGAGAAGTTTTTGGAAGTTTCCCTGGCGGAGGAACATATTTGCTAGGGAACACATTGCTTTTCTCGTTTATCGCCGTCGCATGTTCATTGGATTGGTTTAATGCACAAGTTGCAGGAAACCCCCATGAATTCATTGGAAAAAAACATGGTTTCCTGTATATAGATTTTCCTTTGAACCAATCCAATGACATGTTCATTCAGTCTGGAAATAATGACGATTTCATGAATTTCATCAACAGATTTGACAGCTGTCTTCCTTTGCTGGCCGGAATTGCCAGCAATCCCTTAGCCAGAACTGTTGGTTTGGTCTAGTAGATCTAATAATTTTCTGGGGCCCATGTGACTGTGATGTTTGATGGAATTTGATATTGGCATATATTACATATATTACATATATTACATATATTACATATATTATATATCCAATATCAAATTACATATATCCCCCAAGGACTATTTTCCGTTAGGATGGACATGATTCAGTGGCATCATCATCCAGTCCTTGGATGCCCTTGGGTCAGTGGTCATGTCTCAGTTTCCAGTGGCAGAATCCACTCAGTTTCCGATGAAAACTTCCCCGGCAACTCAACCAAAACAGAGGTTTGGGGATCTCAGCTCAGAGTTGGGCCAGAAACATTCCTTCAACAATGTTTCTATTTGTCTGCAATCCTTTGCAATCAATCCATTTTTTGGGGAAAGGAACCCCATTTTTTTGGGGATGACATGGGATGACCATGGTCCCCATAGCCCTGCATAGCCCATGCTGGAGGTTTGTTCCGCCAAGAGCGCGAAATCAAAGAATTTGAGGAGAAGGTGACCGGGGCCGGCCGTGGGGTTGATCCACTTGACCCTGGCAGGACGGCAGGACCGAAGAATGGGCTGAGGTTAACCAATATGGCTGTCAAGATGATCTTTAAATATCTTTAATAATTACATTTTAATACCAATATCACTCCTTTTGTGTTCTTTGTTTTTTTCTCTTCCCCTGGGGTTGTGGTGCATATCACATTCATGTACAGTAACATATGTATGTTTCGCTTTTGATGATGAATATTCCTACACGTTTGGGCTACGGATACGGTTTGCCTGGTCATTGGCTGGCAAAAAAGTCTCACAACTAGCGTAGTAACTAGAGTAGCTCCCCAATATCCTTATTGAAACGATCCATGGTCTCCAAGTGCACCCTCAGGACACCTCAAACATCCTCAAACGATCAAGCTCTTCAACACGTTGTTCACATTCAGGAAAGCATAGAACATGGTGAAAGCATTCGGCAAAGAGCCAGATTGTTAACTGGTTGTATTCGATACATTCTATTTCCGAATGTGATTAGTCCTCTTAGATGTTGTTCCGGGTGAGGAAAAAACATTCTTCACTCGCGCCCCCTGTCAGGTGAAAGCCAAGGACAGGGATTTCCAATCACACGCCCGCAGCTGGGCAGCAGCCCTTACGCAGGGCAAATGCTGCAGGGGGGATCGCAAGCTGTGTCAGCAGTTCTTTGTCTTGTCAAAATTGGCCAGTTGAGATCTTCGTATATATAATATATATATATAATATATATATATATATAATATATATATATACATACATATTTGTGTGTAGTATCATTGTCAATTGTATAACATTATTGTTAATTATTAATATTAATACTGTATATATATAATAGGTTGACTTTTGAAGGCACCCTCCTGAAATTGGCATGGAGTTCTCGTGAATTCATAACATGGCTTCCATGCCGTCATGGCTGCCGTGGTTCCCCCATTTTTGGAACGCACAATTTCACCAAGGCTTGCCGAGAAGTTACAAACGCTGTAGATGATGTTTAAATGCCCATGTTGGCCGGTAATTTCCAGATTATAACATAAATACAAATATATATATATATATATATATTTGCATAAATACACACGTCTATATATATATATTATTATTATATCACATATGTGTAATGGTCAATTCTCAACGAGTTTCTAGGTTGTTGAATTCCCCATCGTTTTATCGCCGCCGTAAGCGTTTTTGGGCAACCCGGGGTGAGACCAGGTGTCAAACAAGACGAGCATCAAGAAATCCAAAGGCAGCTGAACGACTTGCACCAAAAGGACCTCTCCATGGCTTGTCATGGAGCTGGATAGAGGTGTGTAACTGGACCCGTGACATATGGATAAATGATGATAAATGTATCTCTGAGGAATACGTACAATGGTTAGAAATTAAACGTGCACACACACATATATATATAGTAGAAATCTTAGATTCAGGGTTGAACATGGGCCCAGATAAATGGGGTTGTTTTAACATATTTCCCAGGGTAAACACTGGGGATCCACAATCCACCAAGGCTAAGACATACTTTAGGAAGAATGCACCACAATTATTTATCAGTGGTTCCATGGGTCTTGGATTGGAGAAAACATTGCCTCTCCAGACTCTCCAGCTATAGCAGATACATTTCCGTGAGCCAAATCAGACATCATATCCTCATGGTCAGCCCTCCATTGAGGACAAGGACTGTGAGGCCAAAGTGAACGCGGTGAAGGCTGCAATGGAACGGCTTCGACTCGCAGAACAGGAGGTGTGGCAAGATGTCACGGGAGTGTGCACTGACAAGATATACAAGTCATTTACCCTCTGGTAAACTAACATAGCAATGGAAAATCACCATTTTTAATGGGAAATTCCACTATAAATGGCCATTTTCAATTGCTATGTTAAATTACCAGAGGGTAACCAATATCTCAAGAGGATTTTGAGTTTCTATCGTTTTTGGGGGGTTGCAATAAATCAACCCGTGAACATCCATGAGCCAACCATGTGGGTATGTCTGAAAATGGGGATTAAACCCCTAAAATTGTAATTTAATTGATCTAAATATTCTAAATGGGGCGAACTATGGTTCACTTGGTTCACCATCAAATGTTGGGGTATTCTATCTTCATACATACCCATTTGGCGTAACAATAGGCATCATCCTGAACAGTGGCAGACAAACCCATTCGGATTGAGTTTATTGTGTTGAACCGTGGTGAAGGGTAGATGTATGGGTGTTATTTTTTTGGCCATGAATGGAGAAATTTAGACTATACTCACTTGAGATTTATGGTATGATTCTGTCTTTTTTGGGGAATATATACTATACTGTACTTTGTGGGAAGCCTAGTTTTTGGAGGGGTTCCCATAAACAAAACCCTTTTACTGATTGTTACAGATATTAGGCTAGAATCAAACTATACTTTGGTAGGCTGTTATTTCTTTTTTTGGGGGGAGGGGTGCTATACCCCAAGACTAGCCAGTTGCCAACACTCCCCGAGAGAAGCACCTGCTGCTCAAAATCTAGTGGTTCAAGAATTATATGGGGTCTTTCATAGATGAAGGTACCCCAAAATGGATGATTTATAATGGACAACCCATCTACAAATGGATGATTTGGGGGTAAACATACGTTAGGAAACACCCATATATGTATGTTTCAGTAATGATGGTTGACATATAATATGACCACCTCTGTCATGTTGTGCGTTAATTTGTTTGAATGCGGAATTACTAGATGTGACAACGGGACTCCCTTCACCCATATGCACTCAAATGCCCGACTCAGTGAGTGGTTCATTGAACATGACTTGGGCATTTTAGTTCAGCCACTGTTGTTGCCCCTGTATCCGCCAGTTGCCAGGAAAAGCACTGTTGGAATTAGTGGCTGACAAATTCTAAAACCATATGATTGTAGATGATAGTCAATCTCATCGCATTCTATTACTGTACTTGCGATTCCGAGAATGATTCTCGCAGTATTTCCGCACTTGTTTGCGATAGTATTTGGCGAGCTTGAACGACGTCACAATACAGAAAGTGTTGTGGTTCATGCGGATCAATGTTGAGGGAGCCACCACAAATTGGGATGCTCGAAATTTATATAATATCTAGTTATGAAATGGCATGATTTCATATCACACATGTTCTTCTAACGGTGTGAAATGATGTATGGCAGACGATATTTGGAAGATATTTGGAAGATGATATGAATATAATGCTTTATGATTTAAATGCTTTTTGGGGATGAATGATATGATATGAAATGATGCGAACCATGTTGTGATATAGAACATGGCACGATATGATAGGATGCCAAATTGAATCATATCATATTATATGCAACCCTTTGATAAGTTTACATCAATGGACCATTTATAGATAATTTACCTAAGACATGGTGATTTCCATCCTTTTGCAACAAAAAAACAGAGGGTGGCAGATGACGATGCAACCGATGCATTTGAGCCCAGGTGGAGCATCGAAGCAAAGCATTCGAAGAGGAGAAGAGGAATCTGGCATTTTGGCTGGACGAGGCGTTGTGTTTGCTGTAAAGATGTTCTTGCAGATTTTCTACGTATTTCAGTAGTTCATGTATTTGTTCTTATTATCTCATGTTTCATGTGTATAAATATATATATATAGTATATACACACCTATGTAAATATATAGAGAGGGAGAGCGAGAGAGAGAGAGAGAGAGAGAGCATGTTGATCTAAGAATTGATTTGATGCGATCAAAATTGGTGATTTATTTTGATTTCAATGGGTATTATGTATATATATATATGTGATTTCTATTCCAAGGAGTGATGAGTTTCTCATTCCCAGGGGATGGAAGCCTCCAACCCACCCTGAGGTTGGTCAATTCATATGGACAAAGTAATGAGAATGTTTACCCTCTGGTAAACAAACATAACTAATTTTGGAAAATCACCATTTGTAATGGGTAAATCCACTATAAATGGCCATGTTCAATAGCTATGTTAGTTTACCAGAGGGTACTCCCAAAGAATGATGGTTGGCTTTTTGGGTTTTACTACCCTCTGCTCATTTTTGTGACACAACTTGCTACGGAAAATCACTAATTTTTAATGAGTAAATCAGGTATCTAAATGGCCATGTTCCATAGCTATTTTAAATAGCAAGAGGTAGCCGTTGTTTGTGCCAACCAGCAGGGCCAAAATCCACAAGAAGTTCGCGCCCATGTTCCAACGTTGATGGTTTTATTCTATGAGATCATACTGTTTGAAACCATCTAGCTTCATATAATATGGTTAAATTTATCGAAACAATATACCATCATAAAAGAAATATGGCAATTGATAATTGATCCGATTTTGATCCTGACGGTCTTGTTTTGATGCGCAAGGCGGTGGTTATAAACAAAGTACGCCAACCTTTTTGGGTGGTATGTGTTTAAACCATTTTGAATCGATAATCCATTTTTTTCCATTTTCCTTTGCTTCTGTGGTTGAAACCTGAAACCCAGCATGTTGTTGAACAGTTCGGAATCTTCAGATACATCAACCTCCCTCATTGATTGATTTGACATTCCTTTAAAGCTTTGCCTGACTACATGCTGGACGCATATTTGGTGAGATCGTTACCTTTTATTTATGTGGTTAGATGTTTAGTGATCCTTCTACAATGAAAGGGATGCCGCACCAATCAGGGGTCAAGATTACACTGTATACACTATATCATACTATATCGTATACATTTACAACATATATATATATATATGTGCATGCTATGTATGCACACATATATATATATGCATGCTATGTATGTATATATATATATATGTATAATATGTGTTTAACATATATATACTTATATTCATGGATTCATATGCATACAAGACAGACTACATAACCAGTTCTTCAAAGATCCTGGGTGTGACCAAAGCGTGACCGTGAACAGGTGACCCAGGGGTTCACCGGTCACGGCTGCCAAGGAGAACAAGAATGCGATTTACAAGACGGAGATCCGACGTTTGAACCATAAACTGGAGCAAGCGCAACAAAAACCTGAAATCATACCAGTTGCTTGGATTGGGAAAACCATAAGAGGAATACAATTTTCGTTGGTTTTCTCATCTTTCCATCTTTCCCCATTGAACAGAAAATATAAGAAATGATGTTTCCAGTAATTGTTGAATCCAATTGCAGTTGCTTAGCGTCCACCATGGTTTTCCTAGTGACATGTGTTTGGGGGGCAGATGGGCAGTAACTGGAGGATGCCACTGAGGGGTTAGTGAGACTTAGCAAGTCCCCATTCCTGACGTTTTCCCAGAATTGGGTTGCTCAATGGATTGGTTGGAGGGAAAATCTTAACCGGAAACCATCGATTTTGCCATGTTTTGGGGTTTTCCTGCTACTTGTTCCCTTAAACCAATCCATATAGATATGGTGAACCAGCTGGGTGATGGGAGGCTTGGGATGATCCTCCAAGTTCCAAGGATATCAAGCCGGCTCTGAGGTTGGTCATGATGGAGCAGGCAATTTCAAGCCTTCGCAGCCACCAGATCCTTGGCTTTGGCTGAAATTCAACCGTTTGCGAACTAAAAGCCAGAGCCAAGGTCCAATTAAGTGGCTATTCTTTGGAGAGAAAAAACATAATTTTAATATAAAAAACTGCGAACTCCATGGGCCATGGCTTCCAGAGCTATAAGAATCATAACAAATGACCAGAGGGTTTAGATGGTTTAGATATTGCTGGGTGCCTTCCAGTCCTGGTGTGACCCAGGACCGTCCTCCAAACATTTCGAACTTGCCAAAGTGTCCTGGCGGAGAGGGTTAGAGGACGGTGGATGAAAGTGGTTTCATCTCTTTCGTTTTTGTTTATTTATTGTTTCTTTGAAGTTGGATTATGATTTAAGTTTATGTTTGTTTGTTCATCCATGTGTTTGTTTATCTATGTGTCTAAAAGCCAGAGAGAAACATGTTTTCCCTGATGAAATTTGCCATGTTTAGATTCAAAGAACGTGACGGCTGCATGGATAGAAAATACGACAGCCAGAACGGATACTAAACAGTAAAGAGTGATCATACGTGAGGGATCTTCAAGTGCAAGTCAAGGGGACTATGTGTAAGAGGGGTTCCGGTAATCAAAGCGCACGAATTGATGCGAATTGCACTTTATATAATTACTCAATGTCAGTCATCCCTCAAGGAGGAACAACCAACCAATCTTATTGAAAGCTTATGTATGGGTTATGGGTCGCGCTCATTCATGAACCGCAGAATAAACCAGAGTGGTTCAAAACACCGGCGCAGAAAATGCAGGTGTTGCGTCACAATCTTCGCACTGGTTGTATCATATCTTCACTTTTGCGTGTTTTGTTTTCCTTCAGCATGTCCGAACCCTTAGCTCCTCCCAGCCTTTGTTTTGGGCTACACTTATGGGATCCATCAATGATCAGTGGATCCATCAACCCGTTTTTTCCTGGTAATGTCACTTCCACCTCGCCACATCATCCACGGCACCAAGGCAAAATCTGCCCCCAGTTCCCTTCTTGCCGCCCCCAGCCGCACCCGGCATGCACCGCCCTTCAGCACCACCGCCTGCTGGGCGAGGGCAGATTTTAGATGCGACCTGGGGAGCTCCGCAGCGGCCTGCCACGCCCGCGCCGTTGTGAGCGCCACTTCGCGTGTTCGAGCTGCGAGACGGTGGCAACAACAAAGGCTGGGCGGAGGAGGTTTGTTGGTGGGTTCAGATGGTAAAATCCAGCGAAACTTGGGTATAACGATAAAACCTTCAAAAATGGAGGTATAACACCAAGTATAACCCACCATTATGACTGGTGGCTTCTAACATATTGTGTTTGAAAATGGGATGATGATCCCAATTGAATGACAGTTTTTTTGGGGGGGAGGATGAGTTCAAAGCACCAACCCGAGTTTTTGTTGGGCATGCTAGCGTTTTGGCCTGCAATGATGTACCAATGTTTGCAAGGTGACTATAGTGATGGATAGTTACATGCACAACGTCATAATTCATAATATATGATCTTGGAAGGTGCTCCGATACGGAATGTATTGTATTGTCACATTAGCAGAAAAGTTCTAGTGAGTCATGCAGTGTGGCTGAGACATCCCCACAGTGAGGCTGAGTTGTGGCTACCTGAGAGACCATCCAACTAGCTCCCTTAAAGGCTGTTGGGAGCTGCAAAAACAAATTGAGCGTTGCAGAACGGTGCGGTTGGGCAACAGGGGGGTTCCCATCTAACATGAGAGTTTTAACATCACTGCATCTCTCTCTATATATATATATGATTATATATGGAGATAGATTGAGATATACATTCATGTATTGTTAATCATTGATGTATTTTTCATAAGTAACTTCAATAGAGCCTGGTCAAGGTGATTGACCAAAGTAACTTTTGCAACTCAACACATATAAGATCGTCGCTTGATATAACATATATAACATGGATATGATTGGATGGATTATGGTCATACAGTCATACACTTCAATTTCTGATGTTTCTGGTGGTTTTGGTGGGTTTACCACATAGGCTAACGAAAGATGTGAAAACAACTTAGCAGGGAATCAACAAATCATTTCTTGGTGCTCCAGAATGTTCGGCAGTAGAGGTTCCCAACTCAGACGCCGTTGGCGTATGCCATCGTATGCCTATGCAACGTAGTACATACACACAAGTAGGCCGACTTTATGTTTTTTTTCTCCACAACTCCACCAAGCCGGCTGAGGCATAATATCGCCTCAATTTGATGAATGGAACCCCGTCAGGCCCGACATGCTGACATGCTGACATGCTGACACTGATGCTGACAATGGATTGAGAAATGGTCATTTCTTGGTGGCGATCAGACGCTGCTTCCATATGGACTGGGAGGTGGTTCCATCACGACGCTCACGGCTTGCAGAAAGAGCTCTACAAGTGGCTTGCTGCGGAGTGACGCCATGGGTATTTGGGTCATAGTCATTGGGTGTGTCCTAACATCGGAAGGGTCTCAATACCAAAATATAGCAAGATAATGAATTTTAGGACGATTTTGGGGTACCTCTTTTTGGGGGATGTCCCAATGAGTACTGATTCTTTCAGGATGTAAAGAACCGCAGGCTGCCGCAGGGTCGGATGTAGAACCACAACCCAGGAACGCAACGGCGAGCGCCGTTACAGTCGGGATGCCCAGCATCGGAGGCTTTGATGGTTGAAACTGGATGAACTGTGAGGAAGCTGCACTTAAACTCAGGATTACTCGGATTGTATCAACATTTATAAACCATGGGGTCATCTATACAGCATGGGGTTGCCACTTTTTATAACTTTTTACATTCATGTCATATCATTTTATGGATCATGGCAGTAGACTTCATTGAGTCGCATGCACAAGATTTTGGGATTGTCTGAAAATAGGCTACTGCGGGAAAGCCAATCATAAACTATACTGTAATAGACTTACCATTTGGGGATGGTTTCTATCACCAATTGATGATCAAATTGGGGGATTTCGTGACGAACATGATGACGAGCCATGGACCATGACACAGATGACCACCCGAAGTCTGCGTCAGCGAGGCGGAACAGTTTGCCAACCTCAAAAACTGGTGTGGAGACCCAGGCTGTGGCATCTTTTCAGTGATGCCCCATAACTTGGTTGGGAATTTGGGAAATAAGCCTTATAATTATAATGGCCTTATAATGGAATACTGTTATGTAAATAAAGATGTCATATAGATGTATCATATGTACACAATGTACAAATGTGAATTAATATATATCTGGATTCTATGATTCAGCCACATATATTCCTTTGTTCCATCCGTAGCCGTAGCTTGGGTGATGAGACCCAATTGAACATCAATCGTGGGAAGCAGCAGAATGAGCACTGGCCAAGCCTTCAAGCGACCAGAACTCGTCCGAAACATTTTTTGGTGATTTCCCCTGTGAAGCTATACACTCGAGTTGGGTTAGAATAGCCCCACTTATGCGATAAAAATCTATTTGCTATGTAAGTAGTGGCGAACCATGCGCCATTGAAGGCTGGTAACACCCTGTCAAGATCTAGCTGTTAGGACGTTTAGTAGCAGATGCAAAAACATGCTTGACAACAGTCGCAGACGAAAAACTCCGCGTTAATCGGAGGGGACCAACGATGTGCTGTGAGACTTATCCCTCCAAGTTTTGCCCAGGATTGAAGGCGGCCCAGGCGGTTGGGTCAGCCCCAAGTTGGCACGAAGACCCGGTGCTGGTGCTGGACAACCGACCGGCTTTTTTCAGTGGTAAATGGTTCTATTCTAAGCCGTGGTAACCATGGATTTTGGCCCTTATAGGCAACATTAAGTAATTATATAAACCTTTTTGGTAAACCACCCCCTTTATGGGTATTTTTAACTTTGACCTGTACCCAAATATAACCCGCTAGTTCGTTATTTTTTGGAGTGGTATGTTGCATCCAGATGATGCGACGATTCTGCATTGGCGAGTTCATATTCCAATTGAGGTTGCTGATAATTATCCCATGTTGGCGAAAGCACACAAATACGGATATCCAACATCGCAAGCCAAGATATCATAAAATATCACGATGTTGCCCTAAGCCTAGAGCTGTCTAAGGCAGATCTCAAAGGGTGTGGAGCATTGAGGTAGCAACATGGTAACAACCTTTGCATGTCTCTTCAAGGATTTTCCCCTTCCGAGACAACTTTCCACCAACTTTCCCATTGAGAATTGATCAACCCATAACATTGAAAGCAGTGCCGAGTCAGCAGCACGGGAATCTTGTGGTCCACTGACCTCCTAGGTGGTGAAAGACTACCTCAGTGAAAAAGGCGGCGGCAGGAAGCAGAGGGAGATAGCGTCATAGATACTGAGGTATGGCTTTCATCGTCATCATCGGATAATATCGGAATCATCAGAATTTCCCCTATGATGAGTAAAACATAGTAAAACCATCATCATTACCATCATCATTACCATCATCATCATCATCATCATCACCATCATCACCACCATCATCATCATCATCACCATCATCACTATCATCACTCTCTCATCACTTTCTCATCACTTTCTCATCACGTTATCATCATGTTCTCATCACTCATCACTTTCTTATCACTCATCACTCACCACACATCACTACAAATACTATAATGGTAAGAAGAAACATTTTGATAGTAATAGCATCAAACAAAGATTATCAAAATCATCCCAGAATTGGTTCAAGGGAAAACTGGGAAAACTGACGCTGGAAACCCAACGATTTTAGGGTAAAACACCATGGCTTCCCCACAGGTCGCTATGACCGACGCTTAGAAACGACCATGGCCGTGGACAAGGCGCCTGGGTGGAGCTTGGCGGCTGGGTGGCTATACACCATAAGCCATAGCTAATGGAGAATTGGATATATATATATATATATTATATCTACATATGTATGTATATATATATATACAGTATATATCACTGTTATATAGACCACCATAGATATATTTAGAATTGGATATATATACATAGGGGGGCCACCTTATATGGGTACAGGATTATCTGGATTTACATATAATATATATATATATACATACATACATATGTATATAATATTATATATAATTATATATATATAATATCATATATATATATGTAAATAGTATATATATATATTTATACATATGCCGATATACCTATCTACGTACCTGTGCTATTTAAGTCTATGTAGTGAATGTATATATAGTAATTACTTGTATTTGAATGCACAAGTCTATAGAGATCCTATTATTTGGCTTGTGGTGACAACCGACAGTCATATGTGCATACTTGTCCCACGCCTTATAATCCCAAACATTGAATGGATGGAAGACCTGCAGGACACCCGAGATAGTTTAAAATCCAAAAGGACCAATGGTTTTGTAGATTTTCACTTCAAGCAATCCATTGACATAGCCGAGTTATGCCGAGTTTTTACTCATAGAATTGGATTATGGGAAAATTTACAGGAAAACCCTATATTTGATGGTAAAAACCATGGTTTCCTGTAGATTTTCCCTTAAACCAATCCAGTGATTTACTCATGATAAACTCCACATCCTTCTGGTCCCCGGCCCCCACGACTCGGCAGGACGAGGTTCTGGTGAAGTTGCCTCTCTCGCACGTGTTGTCAGCGGACTTTTGCCAGCGCCTAGGCTATGCTGGCTGAAGTGGGGGAATCCCAATCATAATTTAATCAACCATTCGGGGTTATTTTAATTCATCTCATATAGGAGTAGCAGTATACCCAATGATAAACCCAATTTGGAATGGTTTATTGGTGTGTTTAGAATGGTTTACCACATTACATGCTATTGATATCCGTTGACCAGCTAATCATTGGACCATCAATAGGCAAAGTTACAATGGGTGCTGAATGAATGGGTAACTCAAACCGATTTGGCGATTAACCGCGGAGTAATCATGAAATTCTTACATATACAAGGTGTTAAGAACTGGGATAGATCACCAATTTGCATACAGTAGTTCAGGCTCCAAAACGCATAATGGGATTAGCCTTCAAACACTTATTTTATTCCCCAAGCAAGACTGAAACATGATTTAAAGTCTTCAACTACCCTTCACCAGTTGGCTTAGCCAGTTGTTAAATATCTAAAAAAGAGTAATGTCCTTGTTTTCCTTGAGAAATCACGACTTTATATATAGGAAAACCTACCATCCAGTAAACTCACATAGCCACATAGCTATGGAAGCCATGGCCCATTTAGTTCAATGACTTACCGATTACTTGAGTACTTATGATTACTTACTGTATTTTGATGGTGATTTTCCATAGCAAAGTGTTAGTTTACCAGAGGGTAGACCACCTTGGACCCCCCTCCAATATCCTCCAATGGGAGAGCGATCGAGGCAAGACCTCACCGATCAAACCATCCGACAGGTGGCAGCGCCGGAAAAAGGATCGGGATGTATGGCCATTGTAGTAGGATGTATATATATATAATAATAATAATAATATATATATATAATAATAAATAATAATAATATGTTCTATGTTAACATGGGGGTTGCAAAAAAAATGAGAAAGACCTCATCCTCGTCAGGTTTGATGTTCATTTCGTGATCTCCAACTGAGTATTGAAACAGGGTGAAACCAGAAATCAAAAGAGCTGAGTCCAATAGGTTTGGTTGGTATTTTCCATCGTGCTTTATGTATTTGCTATACGATGTGAGATGATCCCAATATAATATACCTTAGCCTGAAGTGTTTGTGATGGGTTGAAGGGCAGAAACAACCCTTCAGATTTGGCAGCCAAAAAACATTTCAGTGTTATGTAATCTAGGTGTTTGCCAAGAAATCAGGAAGACCCAAGATTGATAACTGCACCTTGCTCCCCACATTCCTTTGGAATACTCTGGAAACCTGCACCCTGAAACCCAGAACCTTTGCCACTTCAAAAGGACACCTTTCAATGTGTTGGCGATCCACTCCACTTTCAAAGCTCGTGCGCAACTTCACTTGCTGGTGGCGCAATGTTTTTCGCAACGAAAGTTGATACAGAATAATAGAGAATAATACAGAATCTATCCCCATAAATCCAAACATTTCTTGATCTTCAGTGGTTGGATTCACCTTTTCACCATGGCGATCGACCTTGGGCAGTTTTTGAGAGGTGGTTGACGCGCAGAAGAAGAGCTCTGAGCAGGTGGACATCGCGCCCTGGACCTGGACCGAGGGGATTCAGCTTGGATATGGAGGTGTCCATGGGGATATACCCTCTGGTTATGTCAAAATAGCTATTGAAAATGGATGAAAATGGCCATAGAAATAGTTGATTTACCCATGAAACATGGTGATTTTCCATATAGCAAAGTGTTAGTTTACCAGAGGCTATCAAGAGTTGGATGGTTTAGAAATGGAAAATCCATCAATGGATGATTTCGATTGATAAATGGGCTACTCCCCATTTATTTCCAGTTTTGGAAACCTCTACCCTCTGGTAAACTAACATAGCTATGGAAAGATCCACCATTTTTAATGGGAAAATCCACTATAAATCACCATTTTCAATAGCTATTTTGACATAACCAGAGGGTATAGTATGGAGTATGGAGCTTTCTTGAAATGGGGATCCCCACAAAATCATCCAAGTCATTAGGCCATGACTGAGTATTGAAACCCAGAAAGTCTTGGGGTACCACAGTTTTCGGAAACCTCCATAAACGGTTCGTAGTCACATATATATATAATGATAATATACATAATATATAGTAGTAATAATAATAATAAATAATAATAATAATAATATATAGTAATAATAATTAATAATAATAATATATAGTAAAATAATAATAATTAATAATAATAATACTAACAATGTATAATTTAGAGACTTATATATATATATATATACATATAATTGGATTCAATGGATGGGTTTTGAAGGAAAAATTAAGGTCTTAATTTAACCATCGAATGAAAGACGGAATACATAGATGGATTTTAACTAGCAACCCCCGAAACAAAAACTGTAAATGAACACTATTTTAGAAGGAAAGTAGTTTGTTTAATCCTATTAGGGCGTTACTATAAATGAACACATTTGTGTTGACACTTCTGTCTAGCTGGGTAAAGTTCGTGGTGCATCGTGGTGCTGTGTATGTGTTGGTGTGAGTGTTTCTACACTACTGTATGCATAATTTGTTTTGGAGGATGAATTTCACCTTGCACATTGGCCATTTCACAGCGAAAAGTCTTGTACTTTGCTTGTCGCTAAAACAGTGTCATTGCAGGATCACCCTGTACACGCTGGCGCACACCAAGAAGGACCATTCTGCTGGCCCAATGCTCAAATGTTAGTTCAGGATTCATCAATGTTTAGATGGTGGGTTTTCCACATCTATGATCATCTACCCTCTGGTTATGTCAAAATAGCTATTGAAAATGGTCATTTATAGTGAGTTTCCCATAAAAAATTGTGATTTTCCATAGCTATGTTAGTTTACCAGAGGGTATGTTCGTTTACCCGCTTACCGGAAGGAGATAAATATGACAATCTGCATGAAGCGGGTAATGAATGACCTCACGTCGTGACATCATTGGAATGATGGTGAATGTATGGGGGAATCATCATGAATCATCCCCACATGGCCTTATTTCGGCTATTTTTAAAGGGTGGTGAATCGTTATACCAATGTATAGTAAGTGATCAAGAGTTTTGGGGTAACTACTCCCAATCAACAGAGGGTGTCTCAATTCAATGTTTAGTCAGTGTTGAAATACTGTAATTTCCAATGCGCATTTCAATTCAATCATCTTCAACATTTCAGACCTCAGATCAAAATACACACGGATCTTGTTCGGTTTTGCTTATAATATCTTATAGTTGGTGTATTTCAAACCATCCATTATTTTGTTGTGGCTCTCAAGTTTGGCCCAGACCCCGGAAAAGGATGGAAAAGGCATGTTTTTGTTTTCAAACGGCGAGGCTTTCCGTTCGTGTACAATACATATAGATACATATACTATATTTTTGTCATACTGCATGTGGTAGCGATGGACGCTGCGGCAGGTTCTGCGCTTCTGAATTACTCCTGGCATCGTTTACCGGGCACAATCGGCGCCTATCGCATGACCCATGTCTGTGCTAGTC
>Ga0126342_10002731_pt1 | contig 28064 bp, 23 predicted proteins | sample Cyp1metagenome_FD_92528 | JGI IMG/M metagenome (GOLD analysis project Ga0126342, IMG submission 92528) | Coral microbial communities from Lord Howe Island, Old Settlement Bay, Australia - Cyphastrea 1 metagenome | ecosystem: Host-associated > Invertebrates > Cnidaria > Coral ... | reverse complement strand
AGACCCCCTGCGTGTGTAAAAGAGAGCAATCGCTGCCTGCCATGTTCACTGGGTCCGGAAACTACCAGTAAGGCAGACACCACTTGAGATATAACATCCAGAACAAGGATCGATTTGTTCACAATAAATATATGTAGATGTAGACATCACCAAACTTATGTAGCAGCCAATGACTCGGACAGAAAATCCCACTCCGAACCTGCCAGGAGAACGCCGTGTACTTCTTGTGGAAAGACTCGGATGATGAAGCGAGGCCAGGCAATCCACTGAGGGCAGCCAGGTAAAAAAACAATAGTCTATAATATGTTTGTGTATTATATATATATGTGTGTGTGTGTATACATACATTACATTACATTACACTACATTACATTTACATTTTCATTTACATTTACATTTACATTTACATTTACATTTACATTTACATTTACATTACATACATATATATATATATATCTACTACAGCGTGTGTACTGTCATATCCGTAAATGGTCGATACCAGAGGGACCCACTTTATGGCCGTTGCGGATTCGGATCTCTGAAGGTCGATGAAATTTTGACCCGGCCTGGTAAACCTACCAAAAAACGATGGAAAATCGCCATTTTTCATGGGAAAACTATGGAAAATCACCATTTTTCATGGGAAAACGATGGAAAATCACCATTTTTCATGGGAAAACTATGGAAAATCACCATTTTTCATGGGAAAACTATGGAAAATCACCATTTCTAATGGGAAAACTCACGATTTCAATGGCCATTTTCAATAGCAAACTGCAATATAAATTTACCAGAGGCTAGTAATCGTAGGATGAAGCATGGAATTTTCTGATACGGAAGAATTCTCCATGGAATTATCATTTATATCTAGTAATATCATCCTAGTAGGAATAATCTAGTCCATTCATAATCGAATTGGAATAATGGATACCCCCTGGTAAATTAACATAGACACTGGCAGTCATCGGGCTTGGAAGACTAGTTTCCATTAAAAATTGGCTATTTTCAGGGTCAAACTGTTTATTTACCAGAGGATAATTTCATGGAATGATGAATGATACGGATATCATGGATATATATATATATATATATTATATATATGGGGGGTCCATAAATGGGGTACTCCAATAGCTGGTTGATTTTCGTAGGATCCAGGGGCCTAAGATTCCACATAAGGCCACCGTAACCAGAAAGCTGTCCGAGGGCCGGGCCTCGCAGAGATTCAGAAGGGCAAATTCACTCATTTACCCTCTGGTAATTTAACATAGCTATTGAAAATGGCCATTTATAGTGGATTTTCCCATTGAAAATGGTGATGTTCCATAGTTATGTTAGTTTACCAGAGGGTAGATGTCCACGAGTTTTGTCAGCCATTCTTCCATTTCTGGCAAGTTCTATCCGTTTTTTATTCTAATATTTATTCCTATTTCATATCAACCACGAAGAAAGATTTGGTTTAATCTGGTTTAATTTTGCTATAGCAAGTTTAATACGAAATGGTCACTGTTGCCCCAATTTTTAATAAGAAATGATCCCAATTTTTCCCTGGGTTCCTTCACCGAGGGAAGCCACATCCCCCAAGTCTTGTGCAGGTTGCTTCGGGAGAAGAAAGTGCGGGGAGAGCAGCTCTCGATCGCAGAACACGACGTCACTTGGCGGAGCGAAGTTGCATGGCCTCGGGGAACTGCGATGGAACTGGAAAAGCCAAAATGGCTGCCATTTTGGGCACCGGCCATTCGAAAATGCCAAGAAGAATCATGAAAATAGTGGTTATATGGTGGTTATGGTGGTTATATGGTGGTTATATGGTGGTGAATAGTGGTCTAGCAACCTGTTTGATCCTTATGGTTCGCACGTTTCTGATTGTTGGTAGTCAGTCAAGCCTGATCACAGATGTCACCACGCCCACATTACACAGGCCACACTGACAACACTGTCCACACAACACACTGCACACGCACACATGCACACACCACACTGTCGCATCACAAAATGGAACTATACCAACAAAAAAACAAATGGATTTAGCAATAGTGGTTTCAAAAGGATCACAGGTCACCCTCCTATCAGAGGGATGAAACTCAACGAGAGTGAAGATTGGATCTCAGTTGCTGAGTTTGATGAATGCTGTCTTTCTGTGTGGATGCAATCACCATGTTTTTCCATTTAATTATAATATGTGTACTACATGTATATGTATATACATACAATACATATTATATGTATTAATATGAATATACATATACATATATACATATATGCACATATACATGTATACATATATCTGGGTAAATTATAACGACCTCACTGCGACCTCACTGGAAATCATGGTTAGTAAGGGGAATCATCAAGTGGAGTGGCCTTAATTCAGGTTAGTGAAATATTATAATTTACCCAGATATATACATATATATATATATATATACGTTAATATATATATTATTGCATGATATATATGATATGATATGTCATCATTGTGTCATCCTCAACTCTAATGTTTTTCATGCTGCCTTAAAAAACAACGCCGTCACGCCGTCGTCAAGGCCCTTCTGCTTGGTCGCAAGCAGCGTCTTCGCAGCGAAGACCGTGTGGAGCTGTTCGATGATTGGTTGATCCGCGCAGGCCGCTGGTCCAAAAAGGAAAACCACCGGACAAAACCCGGTGCCTCTTTTCGGAGTCTCAAGAAAAAAAGGGGACAGAATTGGGAAAGGAGTGGGATATGATTGATATGATTGATATGATTCAGATGTAACAATCATGTAACAAAATCCATGAAACAACTCCATTTCTTTCCAGGCTATAGCATCAAAAAGCCATTGGTTTAACATCCAAAAGCCTCCGAACTCCGCGTTTTCTTTTTTCGAGTTGCCCAGGAAACTTGCTGAGACCTGTGGAAATCGTCTTGGAGGGCCCAGTCCCTGCATCTGAAGTCACACTCCACGAGGATCGGAAGGTCCTGATGGCGATACCCCACAAAATGGAGGCTTTCCAATGGAAGTTCTCACATTCTGCTTGGTGCTTTGGAACATGTGAAAAATGTTCCCCTAGCAGATTGGGGATCATGATCCAATCTGACTTTCACTCACTCCATCATTTTTCAGAGGGGTAGGGCGAAAAACCACCAACCCGCTTTTAATGGATGAGAACTGGTTGAACTGGATTTGAGGAAACCTCCAGTTGGCTGGATAGCCAAAGGATAGCCATACCATTTTAGTCACGCCGGAGGTCGAAGTTTTTCCACCATTTTCAGACACATCAAAAATCTCCATGATAGTTTGGAGTCAGATTCAGTTGCACGCCCCCAAACCACAGTGAGCCAACAATAAAAAGGGCATATTTTCATATATTTTCATGGCTCAAGAATCATCAACCAGAATTCTGCAGGCTTTTTTTTAACCATCAATTAGTGGAGTCACCGAAATGGGTGTGTTGGTTCAATTTCCCATAAGCCAGCGAAATGCCATGGTTGATTGGTTGATAGAGGGACTTATACTACCTCATGTATTGATATTTTTTGGGGATGGTAACCCATAGTAGGGAGCCTATTAACCAACTAATATAATCAGTGAGATGGGATAGGGGTATGCTTAACGGCTCACGGCTCACGTGATTTACAGATTGCAGCAATCGAGCCAGGTCAAGCAACGCTTGATCCATCAATTTTTTCGGGCTGGAGACACCAACTCGCCAGCATTTCCATTGATTCGAAACCGAGCAAATTCACTACCCTGCTTGATTGATGTTTTGCGCGGAAAATGGACCATTGATAGGATGAATTACATTGAATTAGTACTAAAAATGATGCTTTTCCATGTGTTAAATTACCAGGTAGCTTGTTCCACCGGAGTTCCTGTTGACAGGAGCCTGGAGGATACGAGGTGCCAATTGCGCACGAGACGAGCCAAGCTTTAGACTTGGTGACTCGAAATAGTTCAAGGAGTTCACGGAGTTAACGATCTAAGATGTGGGGATGTTTCTGGGATTTTCTTAGATTTCACTGGGAATTTGATCATCTAGAATCGGATTTTTCATATGATACTTGAATATACTTGGGGAATTTGAGCATCATCGGGATCGGAACTGTAGAAATAGGGATATAATTGATATAATCGACGACTTAATGGGATATTGAATATAGATGAATATAGGATATATAGGATATGGGAGCAATGGGGGTTACAATTGGAACCATGGGATTGATGTTGAATTCACCTAAAATGGGCATATAACAGGGATTTGTTTATTCGATCGACGATCAGGATTTCTGGACGTGAGATGTTGGTTTTTTTTGTCGGCATTCCGATTGTAGTTTCCCACATCATGAAACGTGGCAATGGATCAATGGGAGATCTTCAGGATCCGATTTATTGGAGGTACCGATTCCATATATGTTTGGCCTAGTTGAAGGCCTAAATTTCAGGTGATATCCCAGCAAAAATATGGCCAAACATATGGTACTTAAACACGTACCTCCATTAAATCGGATCCTGAAGATCACCCATTGAATGGATAATTGCCAATTCATAGATTATTTGTCCCAACACCTCCATTTTGATAGGACTTCCCAGTGCTTCGTTTGATTACCAGAGGGTATTGATGTTGAATTTCCGGTTGACCAAAGATTTCAGGGTTGATGAATGGAAGAGTACCCCCTGGTAATTTAACATAGCTATTGAAAATGACCATTTATAGTGGATTTTCCCATTAAACATTGTGAGTTTCCATAGTTATGTTAGTTTACCAGAGGGTACCAGCCAAAGTGGGAACGCAGTATCAACACACTAAGGATATGACGCTCCAAAAAAAAAAAAGAAAAAAACAGAATGGCTTTGGAACAAGTAGAAATTTTGGATAAAAAGTCATCAAATGGTTGCTAAAGTTGTACCCACTAAAAAAAGCCCCAGGGTGTCGAGAAATTTCGGGTGGACATTAGAAATGAATGAAAATGAATTGTCCAGCAATGATGGTGGCTTTTGATGCCAACGGGTGCCCACTAGGATACCTAGCTTTGACGCCAGGTCTTATGGAAATGGATCATGCTATGAAATGACCCTGGGACCCCATTCACCATTTTCGATAGGGTACCTTGACAATATCGCCCCTGAGGACAGTGGGGAAGAGGAGGCACCGGACGTTTTTCCAGAAAGGTTAGCCACAAAGGTCATGAAAAAAAAACTATGGTGATATATGGATAGTGGCCATTGATGAGTTGCGTATTCAACATTATTCAACATGGTGATGTTTAATAGCTACAGATTACCAGAGGGTATTTCCTGATTATCCGACCCTATTTCTTCTGTTGATGAAAAACGCTGCTACAGGGCCAGTTGTTCAGGGTGTTCTAAAGTCTAAAATGTAGTGTTGCAGTACTTAATTTGTCTTGCAACAAAAGTGTATGTATCATACATATGAAAATATATATATATACATATTATATGTATCATGCATTGACATACGTACGTAGAACGAAGTTTAGTAGATGAGTTATCAGCTGACTTTTGTTGGTTATATATGGTTATATACCCCATGCCTAGCCCCCAGCCGCGCAGGACTTCAAAGACTTCAAAGGCTTTCGACTGATCAGGCGGCTGAGTGGACAATGGGATCCTGGCTGCAGTCCGTTTTTTTCGCGCCTGTCGCTGAAAAACTCGATCCGACGGATACGTATGGTATGAAAAAATGTATATGCTGTATGCGTCTATGTGATGTTATGGTACAGTATGGTATGGTATGGTATGTTAGTATATATATATATGATATCCCTGAAATGCATGACTCATCCCCCACTGTCCCATGGGCTTATCGACATTCTCCCCTTTTTTAAATTGCTAGGGGTATCCCCATAACATGCGCCACATGGTCAAATCTTGATGAAATTCCGAAGTTCCCATTCCAACTCGTTACATCCAACTGAAATATCCAATTGAAATATCCATATTCAGAGCATTCCAAGTTTTTCGTCCCATGGTTTTCCCGAGAAATTCTCCCATGGTTTTCACCCATGGGTTTTCCCATGGGTTTTTCCCAAGAAAATTTGTGCACGACGCAACTCCATTTGTTCCCGCAGATTTGCCTCGGACAATGCCACGGGCAGCTTTTTGGAATACGTGCGACGTCGCGTGAGACAACACGTCGCCAGCAACAGGAGCCGCCAGCGGGTTGCCCGGGGTTCCAGCCGGGAGGTCGCCAGCTGGATGGATTGGATGGCAATGGGGGTAGCTCCATGGATAAAGCCAACATTTCACTATAACCGTTCATGATGGTTTATGATGGTTTATGATGGTTTATGATGGTTAATATGAAATAAAGCTATATTGGGATAGTGATTCCTAACCTGAAGCATGATTCCAGGCTTCGGGAGAACGACGTGAGGTCGTGATCAAATTTCGCCAGGTGGTGCCATAAATGGCTGACCCCGCACCTCTATGTGGGAAACCTGCCATAGACCTGTGGCCCTGTGGGAATGTTTTTGTTGCTACAAAAATGGTGATGACTTGGGGATGAATCATTATCATTGGCTTTACATTGAAGAGATTGGTTGGAGCTTCAAGAGATTCCTTGGACTTAAGTTTTCCCAAAAGGGGTGGATCCATAGCCTCGTTTCTTTGTGATTTCCCAGGGTCTCACCTATTGGCAACGGCTAAATATGACCATATCTTGACTTCAGTGTTACACTATTCATTGTTTTGTTTAAAGAAATGTAGTACTTCTGTCAAAGTGTGCAAGTTTTTTCATGTCAATCTTAGTGCTGCAATTTTTTTTGGTGCTTCGAAATGGGGCTTCCAATCCCAATCGCTATGCACCATTCCTTACCGCAGCGGTAGGATCCATTTCTTCGATCTGCGGGAACTGGGAGACCCAGATGAGTTTCAGATGCGGAAGGAGTTCCTGCGCAGAGGATGGTGATCTACCCCCAACTCAATGGCCATTCCGGAAACCCATTTATTGGAGGTACCGAGGTACCTACCATATATTTTTGGCCTATGTTTTAGGCATTTTTAGGCCTAAATTTCAGGGGATATACCCCCAATTCATATGGCCAAACATATGGTACCAACGTAGCTCCAAGAAATCGGATTCTGGAATTTCCATTGACCAAATAGTAATATTCATGGCTGCTGAACTGGTACCCCCAATTTTTCACAGCCGAATTAGGGTGCATATTAATCCAGGTTGACATGGATATAGGTAAATCAAAAACCAGATGGTGATTTTCCATAGCTATATTGAGTCATAAAATCTCTATGGTTACTCAATATCACTATTGATGCCCATCATTCCTTATCAATGGGCCATGTTCCATGGCTATGTTAACCAGAGGATGGAACCAGAGGGCAGTTTTCATGAAAAATGATGATCAACCAGATGAAAACTGATGGAACTAGTGTGAGTATTACTACAATTATCACTACATTGCTATGTTGGTGTTATTATCATTAGCACTAGTAAGTAGTGGTACTAGTATTAATCATAGTCCTTATTGCTATACATATATAGATATATATATATATGTATATATATATATATCACTAATTGCAAAAATTTAGTGGTCAATATTAGTATACGACCTAATTGCTGGACTCTCAATCCATGGCACTTTAGATACTCTCCGGCTGCTATTGGGCTACCGAACGAGTCGTTTCTGATTTTGAAGTTTTCTTTGAACTGGGGGACCCGAAAAATATCCCAAATTGGCTCAAATGGGCATGTTTAATCGCAAAAGCGATCGTTTTGAGAGGTAGCCAAAGTTCAAGAAGCATCAATTCACAGATTTATGGAAAACCTCTCCAAAACAATCTTCGATTTACGGGTGAAGAGGAGTACTCCAAGTTTTTGGTGACAGAAATTTTCTCACACCCTCGAGGCGTATGACCACATTTTTGTCATCATGCCATGTGGGGTAGTACGGTAGGGTGGGGCAAAAACGTTCATGTTTGCTGAAAACACATCGGATAGGCTACATTATGATATTTTTTCTTGCACTTGCACAATCTTACAGACACACTTGATGCTACGTTGTGATATCTTCTCTGGGACAGAATCTACGAATGCATTTTCAGGCACAATTTGGCAAAGTGACAACTGACCGACAACAAGAAAAAAGGATGGAAAACGTGCAGATTAAACTTTTCGTCGTCGATGATCCAAACACATCATTCATGACATAGCAAAGCAAATCGTGAGGTGTTTTTGTACATTGAAGTCCAAAACACAGGGTGTGCGAGGAGCCGTGTTACCAAGTTTTTGAGGTCTTGGACACACCTCTCCCTGTCTGATTTGCCAAAAATCAAGGTTTCAACGCTTGGTGATCCAGAACCCGCCCGTGGACTTGGAAGAAAAGCGAGTTCAGGAGGGAATGGATTGGATCGGGCTTGGGAATCGGATAGAACCACTTGTAGTGAGCTATTTACTGAAACGTATTATGGGGTCGTCTGAAAATCGGGTACCTCTAGATCCGCTTGTTAATCATCATTGTTGTATAGTGTTCTATTATGTTCTATCAAAATTGCCATTTGGGAGTATAGCCCATTTTCAGACACACCTATATTGTATTGTTCTGGCTCATGGTTTCAAGTACGTTTCTTATTTTTGACAAATGGATGATGGTATACTATGCTCCCCGATTGACTTACATGTTTTTTTGCTGTTGAAACTCAGCACCATCCAGTATGGTACAGTATGGTTGCTATCCTCCTGCACATTTTGGTGGCCAAACATCGACCGTCCCAGGAGGCTTCATGTTATGATGGCGTACGACGAGCTGTGAATTTTTGTTGATGTGGGAAGCTAACAGACGTGGGAAGTTCTGTTGAATGCAACAAAATTGTGACCTAACTTCGGTACCATGATGAACTTTAAAAAATCAGCTAGCCAAAATTGAAATGATCCTCAGTTCCCTAAAATTCATGGTTCATGGGGGTTTCCTAAGTCATAGGGCGGGGCCCCCAATGCATTTTTCGGGGTTTTCCATGACACCATCCAGGAACTGGGCCTTGGCGTGGCGAGAACGGCCGAGGCGGGTACCCCAGTCACCATGACAGGGATCAAAGCTGGAGAATGGGAAAAATCCATGGGAAAATCCCTTTGAGAAACACAAAAAAAATCTGAAGACGCGTTTTTTTAAATAAACCAAACCTTTGGTTTTTCCAGACGATTTTCGCACGATTAAATAATGTTGTAATATGTTGTATGTTCTTGGATTTTGGCACATGCTAGTCCATTTGGGCTGCGCGCTTTCCATGTTCTGCGGCACCACGAAGTGCTGAGAAAATCCCATCCCGTGTTTTGGGGGCTTTCCCATGTGGCAAATGACAGGGGGTTCATGGTAAAGTCACGTCATATTTTGGATAGCAAATGTCAGACATGTTGAATCAGACTGGGTGTTTGGTTTGTGTTGAAAATCTATATGCTTCCACCAATGTGTTCCATGTTCATAGGTTTTACCCTCTGGTAATTTGTAACAGTTTGCTATTGAAGCCATGGCACAGTCGAAATAGTTGATTTACCCATTAACAATGGTGTTTTTCCATAGTTTTTTTTGTATGTTTGTTCATAGGTTTTAACCTGTTGTAACCTGTTTGTTTCATGGTAAAGACCCAGGTGGTTCGCCATGTTGATCCGCCGTTCACCATGTCCCCATGTCCCAGGACTGTCCGCGTCCATCTTGGGAAGCCTTTTTCGGAGCTGCCTCGGAGTTCCTTGGAAGATCCATAGTAGATACTATATGAATATGGCTTGTTTTTAATAGTATCTATATATATATATACATTTAATTTGATGTAAGTATATAGTAAAATAGTTCCCTTGATATGTTAATCCATGGGGGGTTCCCCTATCTGTTTTTTGTTTTTACTATTTTATGTGATTTTATGTGATATGATATGATATGATATGAGTTATATGTTTCATGATATATCATGATTTAGTATACAGGGTTCATGATGTGATACACTAATAATTCACTAATATATATATATGCATATGTATACACATGTTCCATTATGTTTAGAAGATATATTCTATATCCAACTTGAAGCATCAATTTGTCTGAAAATAGGGGATACCCAACAGCCAAAGCCATTTTCTAACAGGGAAAATGAATGAAACTGATCATTAACCATTGGAATTTTCTTGGGGTACCCTATATATTTTTAGAGAAACCTCATCCCAAAACAGAGAAAAAAATGGTGGTGTTTTTTGGGTGCCACGAATCTCCACTCAAACTCCGAGGTTATTGTACTACTCTCCTCACGTGCACGCTGACTATGTACCCTTCCTGGCCTGTGTCATGAAGCCCCCGGAACTTCTTCCTAAGGTGCGATGTCGCAGTTCCACCATCACTGAAAATAATCCTGATTGGAGGCCATAGGAAGACCAGTTTCATGGGAAATCCATAGGAATTCCATGTTTCATCCATCAGTTTCTCTTATGCTTGCAGTTCTTGGAAGGAAAGCACGGGTGTGGCATCTGTTTCTCAAAAAACATGTTGTGTTTTTGGGCGCCCACGACTTTTCACTGGCACTTGTGGGCCTGCTACTGTGGGTATATCCTATAGAAACCTTTTTGGCATTTCCTATGAGATATTGAAGCCAAATGCACGACAGGTTGATTGACAAGTTCTCTAAAACTCACGAAGTGGAACATACTGTAGTCTTTGCTTCATTTGGCATTTCTCGGACGTTTAGTTGGTCAGAGTAAGACCAATGGCAAAACTATGCTGGATGAGGATAAGCCGCTCATTCATTTCTAGTCCTTTTTCCCATGAAGAATGCAATAATATCGATATTGCGAACCCAAGAATCGGGTTCATCATCATTTCCGACATAAACAAAATCATGTGTCCTGTGTCCCCAAAACAATGGAAAGAAAACACACTTCGGCACAACAGGACTGGATTTTGAAGTTCTTCGAGCATCTCTATTGCGGCTTGGTCTCTGATGCCATCGACATGCTACGCTCAGCCACTGGGGCACTGCGACAGTTGGGAGGATTTTTTTTGGCTATGGATGAGAAATGTGGTACCTTAGTGAAAATGAATGATATATATATATATAGATATACTGTAGATAGATATATATATATATATACATATTAGATATACCCGTATAGATAGAGATATTGATATTATAGATATACGATATACCTGTATATATAGAAATATTGATATGGATGGCAATGGCAAATGTATCATATGGTACTTGTATCATTCATGGGTTTCAACCTATAACAAGTTGATTGTGAGGTGGCATCAAAAAAATCATCTGAAATTCTCCAAATTTGGTGTATTGCGGGAGGAAATCAGATAGCTGTTACCCCTGAAGAAGCAACCAGTCAACTCTATATGTCCAAAACATTCCAAAGCTCAAAATACCCAAACAGCCGCCATGGTGTATTATCAGGATTCCCATGAAATTGGACTTGATGGCCTTTACCCACATGTTTCCCCATTTTTAGACACACAAAGAGTGGCACGTAGTGGCAGCAAGGCACCCATGGAGCCTCCCTTATGCCAGATGAGATGAGAATCAGGAAGGTAGCTGATGGTTACCAGGATAACGGGGGCTGAAAATTAGAACCAGGATGATTAAAAGCAATATATGCAATGCAAATCCATCCATATCCCCATTTTGTAGAGGCTCCAGGATTTGAAAGGCCACTTTTCGGGTTTCAGGATGAGAATGCTGCGAGATTCCTGCGCCTTCGGTCTATGCTGTCGATAGCTCAGTTTTTCGTGGGAAAATGACCCCGTGACCCACGAGGGATGCTGCCATTTATCGAGGGATGATATCCCAATGGAGATTGAAATCCCATACTTATACCCACTAATACCCCCAAGTGCACCCCAAAACATGTATATAGATGGATGGATAGGTAGATTAGATTAGATTGGATTGGATTAGATTAGATTAGAAAGGTATGTATTCATGGCACATGATTGAATGGGATAGGTAATGCCAATTGGGTAGAACGGTCGAACTGAGATGTGGGACTAGAAAGAGGAGAGTTGCTGTTTTTTTTTGGGTGTTCACAACACTCCGTTTGTTTGGTGCTAGAGTTGTTAGTATGTGTGAGCCAGATTGTAAACCATCAAGTTTACAACTGATTGGTGGTTTGGAACACAAATTTTATTTTTCCATAATATATGGGATGTCATCCTTCCCATTGACGAACTCATATTTTTCAAGATGGTTATTGCACCACCAACCAGACAAGAAGTGGGGTAGGATTTCACCCCCAATTGGAGGTCTATGCTTCGGTGCCAGGCATTGGAATGGTGAACGTTATCAGCAACGCCAGGAGCGTCCTCAGCAATTTCGCCATGGATTTTCATGGATTCTCCCGGATGGTGGTCCTGTTGATCCCATAGTGGCAACGATCAATGGCTTGTCGATGATCAGTTGCCCTTTGGGCCTACGCGGCATGATCCGATGATCCGATTCCGCTAAGCCAGAATCCGTTGTTCAATCGTGATGAAAAAGTGTGGATGGATTTTTTTTACATGTTGACCCAAAAAAAACGAGGTGTTTTTGGTTCTTTGGATTTTTTTTTCAGTTTCATTCCCATGATTTCATATGATTTCCCAAAAACCTAAAACCATGACATCAGTTTCCCCTTTGGAAAGATCCAACTGACATCAGTTTCCCCCAAAAATCCCCAGTTTTTTCATCCACCAGCCGTACGAATTCAGGACATTCGGCCCTTGATCCCGGTGTCTGTGGCTCCACTGCGGTGCTATTTGAAGGCCAAAGATCTGCCGCAAGCGAGGACCCTGGGGGCCCTGGTGACCCTGGTGCCGAAAAGGTTGGAAAAGTGGTGGAAGATTGGGAAGCTGGAAATGTTTCTGGAAGGTGCCCTGAAGTGATGGAAATGGGATGGCAAGCTTCCGAAAATTGAAGATATTGAAGTCTGCTCGTATGATCACTTCGTGGTTTGATCTGACAGATCTCCCAGGCTGCGGCGGGGGGGGCAGGGCGGCCCCAAAAAGGCAGCGCACAAAATCTTGCCGATGGAGAGATCTCCGAAAAGCTGTGATGTTTGACCTTCGAATTTCATGAAAACAACATTTTTGACATCCTAAAATCCGAAAAAAAAACTGGATCCCAAATGATTCTCTCCTGTCTGCCTCATGTTGATCTGAAATCCCCAAGAAAAACATCAAAAAAACTTCCCAAAACAAACTGTCTGGTCAAGCAAGTTATCCCCATGGCTAGTAATAATCCTGAATGGATATTGGTTTGCATAACCCAGACCATCACTGATAAATCCATTACATCATCTCAAAAATTGCCCATATCATGATATGGATGAATATCATCCCAACAATTGTTTTGCATGATAAATATTGTATTCATAGATTGATAGTATAATATACCAATAAATATACTGGTATTTATCATTCAATACTGATTCGTATGATAAATATGCTGCTGATTGGATTCATATTTTTAGTATAAGCCCAACAAGAGTATATATCATATGAATTGGGGTTATAAACAATATGAATATAACTGATGACCATAGCCAAAAGTATTCAGATAGATAGATGGATAGATAGATAGATAAATAGATATAGATTCTATGTTGTATATTCTAAGTTTCACAGAATTGGATGACGGGAAAATTGAAACCGGAAAGCCCTATATTTGATGGTAAAAACCATGGTTTCCGGTTAAGATTTTCCCTTAAACCAATCCATTGAAAGTTAGAAAAAAGATACCCTTCCGCACCTCCCAGGACTTGGGTCTCTGGTTTGGCCGAACGTCTTCGACCAAAGGCCCAAGAGACTTCAGAGTTGGTGACGAAAGGCGGCCCGGTCGTCTTCGCCGGAGAAAAAAACACCTGGGTTTTTTGATGTGATTTACCCTCTGGTTATGTCAAAATAGCTATTGAAAATGGTGATTTATAGTTGATTTCCCTATTAAAAATGGTGATTTTCCATAGTTATGTTAGTTTACCAGAGGGTAATGATGTTTAATACTGATAATGTATGATAATCCATGATAGTCTATGGTAATCTATGGTTTTCTATGGGGTTTTATATGGTTTTACAGTGATAATCTATGATTTTATATGGTTGAGCAGTGATAACAATGGGATTTTACTTGATTTTCCCACAAGCTGAGGCCTCCAAGTTAACTTGGCGATTTCGTTTGAAGGCTTCACCTAGTTATAGGTGAATGATAGCTCCAAGGACGGAAAATTACTGACTTTTATGTTGTTCAATAACCATGAAATTTGCGACCTTATCTCTACTTTTCAGTTTTTTTCTTTATGTATCTTTGTGTACCCAATTTCCTTCCCTGGTATTTGGGCTGTTTGGAGCAACCCTGATTTGGATGTCTAAAGTTTTAGATTCTGGTACAAAAAAGTGGACTACATGGGCCTTGTGAAATGATTCTATGAATGTTTGATTTGAAGACTGGAGCAGCGACATCCCTGGATACCTAGCAAAAAATCATGGTGTTGCAGAGGCTATAGCTCGAGGCATGTGGTTCAAAAAAATCGTGCCGTTGAAGGTGTCCTTCTTAGGGTTCAGAAAAATGTCTGACCTGATCCAACTTAGGCCAACAAAAATTCGACCAATCAACTGCACTGTGGATTTGAGAAGTAACAGTCGCGATTCAATGGTGGAATAAACATGAATTGAGCAGCTGGATGGTGTTGCTGAGCTGGATGGTGATAGCCTGGCGGCCATGACTGGCCATGACACAATCCTTGATGAATTTCAGAATGAGCCTTCTTCGTGCCACAAGAGCAAAACACTATTTTTATATGTTTTTGCGAATTGATCTTTGGTCTTCAGAAATGGCTTGAATGTTCACCTTATTATAACTGTTTCATTTTGAATGTGAAAAATCGATATGATATAACTATGATCTACATCTATTCCTATCTATATTGGTATATTAATGTTGGATATGTCATATCACTACAACGACACGACTTGTTTGGAACCCGATGCCCCTCTCCACAAGCCCCGATTTCGCCAGCACAACGGTGGTACCTGCAAGAAGTCGAAGCGTTCCTGATGCTGGGATTGCGCCTGGAAGGGTAGTGCATGCTGAGCTGATTTATACGTGATATACATATATATATATATGGGTATGGATCAATACCTATTAATACCATTTTTAGTGGGATGAACATCCATTTACCAGCTATTTTGATGTTCACCAGGGGTACAAGGTTTTGACACACATATATATATAGTATACGTATTGTTTTATCTACAAAGTATGGTATTGTGTAGAACATCGTTATAGAATATTATAGATATCATATCAGATCGAGTAGCGGTGTATATTTATATAGCTAAATCAACTGTGTATATATATATGTATTTACATTCGCGCATCTGTAAATACGCTGGCTCACCTTATCTCACTCTAGCCCAGTGTCAGTGACTGAGGCAAGACGTGAAGGGAAACGATCAGGACGGCGATCACTTCTTCGCGTATCCGGGCATATGTTTTCGTGCCAAAACCCGAAGTTGGCAATGATTGAGTGAAGTAGCAAGGCTGGTGTTTTTTTTTTGAAATATGTGTTCTGGTTGGTGGTTTGGAACATTTTTTATTTTCCCCAATAGTTGGGATGATGATCCAATCTGACCAATATTTTCAGGGGGGTGAAACCACCAATTAGTATTGCTTTTCAACCATACAAAAGGCATGATTGGTTGAGATGACCAGGTGGGCCAGCATATTTTTGGGATTGTCGGGTTGGCCCAGAATGACCAGCCACCAAAATGGAGCGGTTCTTAGATGGGGGGGTGGCCCAAGTGGCCCTTTTCGGGAATTATCATTGGAATTATATGACTATCCCTCTACAAAACTACTGTAACTCCAGTTGTATAACCATGATATTCAATTATCATAGGAATTATCTCATTATATACATACATATATATATATATTCATATATATATATATATACATAGATATATATATATATATACATAGATATAGTGAATGACTGTTGCCTCTTGAATTGCACAGCACTTTAATCTACTGTCGCTGGTGTTCTGACACCACGCTGGAACGGTATGGGAATTTTCCATGGGAAATCCATGGATTTTAGTGGAAGAATCTAGTGATTCTGATGGGATATTTCATGGAGCTGATAGTGGGATTCCGAAAAAAAAAGACCTCAATTGTGATGTCACTGGAATGATTATTCATAAGGATAATCATCCCCAAATGGCCGCAAGTTTAACCGTTATTTTCAGGTCAGTGTTTATTATGTTGGTTCAGCCAGTAGTATATAATGTTGCGAGAATGGATCAATGGCGTCAATCCTCTTCCGGTGTGAAGATTTCCTGGTCTTTCGCCCTTTATTTGTTTGGGCACCGCTGTTTGGCGGATGACGTTCAGGAAGTTCCGCACATTGTTTCAATATGTGGAAACATGGCAACCATCCAATCCATTTACTACTCGTAGACTAACATGGTTTTGGAAAATCACAATTGAGAATAGGTAAATCAACTATCAATGAGCTAGTTTCAATAGCTATCTTAAATTACCAGAGGCTGGATCATGGTTTCATGTTTTTTTTGATTTTTTCCAGGGATTGGGCTCCCAGAAGTCGACAAATCATCGACCCAATCTCACTGGAGGTACTTAAGGGAGGTGCACCGAGAGATCTATGAACCTTGGCGCTGGATATTCCATGACTTTCTCGTAGCTTTTCTCCAAATATAAATGGGGAAAGGCCCCTTTAAAAGTGACCATGATTTACAGTTTACATATCAGTATTCTTGAGTAATATATGTAATATATGTTGAGCTGAAATCCCCGTGTTTCCCAATGTACCCTCTGGTAAACTCACAGTTTGCTATTGAAAATGACCATAGAAATAGTGGATGCAAACCTACTATAGATGGTGATTTTCCATAGTTTTTTTCCATAGCTATGTTAGTCATTACCAGGCCGGGTAAGTTTGATGGTTCCTGGAACTCCTCCGTTCCGAGGATGATGTCGATTCGAACCATGCCAGCGCATCCCCGCACGTTCCAAGCTTGTCCAAGCCCTTCGGGCAAAAGTGCCTTTTACGAAGAGAACGACAGCAGCTGGTCTTGGGGACCCGGCCTGGTTATGACGAACAGTTTGCGAACTGGAAAATCACCATCTATAGTATAGGTAAATCCACTAGGTTTGCATCCACTATTTCTATGGTCATGTTCAATAGCTATTTTGACATAACCAGAGGGTATGTTGGAAGATGTTGGTGGTTTGGAAGATTGTTTTTTTTCCATCTATTTGGAATAGTAACCCCAAGTGACGAACTCCATCATTTTTCAGAGGGGTGGCGGGCGAAAAACCACCAACCAGTTGGAAGATGATGGAGGAAATTTTCAATGAGAGGGAAAATAATCCATTACCCTCTGGTAATTTAACATAGCTATGGAAAATCACCATTTATAGTGGATTTTCCCATTGAAACTGGTGATTTTCCATAGTTATGTTAGTTTACCAGAGGGTAAATATAGTAAATGATAGGGTTTTCATAATCATCCAATTCTATAAATGATCATCCAAATATAATTGCAATTAAATGATATGGAAAATAATGATATGCCATTGGAATTGGGGATATCCTAAGACTTACCTGGCGGATGTCCAGAAACTCAGATTGCCCGTGAGGACCGCCTATCACTGAAGGGGGCTATTGAAAATGGCCCATGTAGAGTTGGTTTACCATTCCTCTCCTAGCGGCCAGAATCTGTGGATTTCACGTCATTTCTGTGTGTGTGTGTATTACCCTCTGGTAAACCTACAAAAAGCTATGGAAAATCACCCTTTTTAGTGGGAAAACTCACTATTTCTATGGCCATTTTCAATAGCAAACTGTTAGTTTACCAGAGGGTAATCAAAAAGTGTCATTTGCCCTGCACATGGACAAGTCAACCGCAGACCATGTGTCTCTTTCAATGCGAAAAAAACCATGAATGTACAAGTCTTTGTCCTCATTTCGAAAACCTGGAACATGAGAAAAAATTAAGCTAAGTATCCCAGAAACTTGAAGACAAAAGCTCTTGAGATCACAAATCAGCCTGACTTCACTAATGAGGTTTCCATAGTCATGTGGCTATCCCAATAGCTGGATGGTTTCATGGAAAATCCGACGAAAATCCTATGAAAATGCCATGGATTTTGGGGTAGCCCTATTTTAGGAAACCCCCATATGTGGATGACACCAAGGTTTTACAACTTGGGAGAGAAACTCGGAAGCACCGCTGGAGCTATTCTGACCACTGCCGGGACCAGGTGTCGATGTCCCAGACGAAGAACCAAGATTTCCCTAAAACCTAAAAGCCTAAAACCCCAAAACCTAAACCCTGAAAACGTTGCCTCCTAAACCAGAAAACACTGCGTATATATGCAGTATTTTCTTCGACAACGCAACATCCTCAATGTTAATGTTTGGGCAACAGACGGCATTGGGGGTAATATTACAATTATCAGGTATCACTGCAGAATTCAGGAATAATATTATTAGAATGACAATAATTACATATATGATATATCAGGTATCACGGCAGACAATATCAACATCAATCTTGTTATCCAGGAACATAAACTATGATGAACTACTGCAGTTTCTCCAGATTGTGGTGTCGCCCAGGATCAAGATGCCTTCCTTTGACGAAGCCATGCGCGAGATCTTAGCATTCGACCCCATTGATGGCAAGGCCACCACACGCAGGCACCAGATGAAATCTTGGATAAATCCCTCTGGTTATGACTAACAGTTCGCCATATAGAAAATCACCATTTTTAATAGGTAAACCTAGGTAAACCATCTATTTTCCATGGTTAAATAGATTTATAGATGGCTTACCTAGGTTTACCGTTTAAAAATGGGTGGATCTTTCCATGGCGAACTGTTAAATAATCATGGATTTAACTGATTTAACCAGCATGAGGATTTCCTGCATCATTGGGCCATTATCAAAGATCCACATAATGAATGATTTAATGGGAGAACAATCCCCACAATAATGGTTTATAACAACCATCTCAACATGATTTCCATCCATAAATCCATGTTTATATGGTAAATTATGATACCCATGATATGTGAATGGTGAATTATCATACGGCTAATCCCCATTGGTAATTTGTAATTCCATATAATATATACATGTGCAAATTTACCATTTGGTAATGGATTATAATAATGGGAATTTAATGGTATTATACATGGTATTTATCATGGGAGTATCATAATGGATAATTATTATAATGGGATTATCATCCATCCCCCATTTCGTTCTAATTTACCCTCTGGTAAACCTACAAAAAACATGGAAAATCACCATGTTTAATGGGTAAATCAACGAACTAAATGGCCATTTTTCAATAGCTATGTTAGTTTACCAGAGGTTAACGAAAATTTATAGTGGATTTACCCATTGAAAAGGGTGATTTTCTTTTCCATAGTTTTGTGTTAACGTTTACCAGAGGGTATCTCACAACATTATACCCTCTTGTAATTTAACATAGCTATTGAAAATTGCCATTTATAGTGGATTTACCCATGAAAAATGGTGGTTTTCCATAGTTATGTTAGTTTACTAGAGGGTAATGATCCCATGTTCATCCATCCTCATGAATGGTTTATCATGATCACACCTCTCACGATTTACAACCTCGGCAGTGACTCAGTGGCAGCCTCGCGGGTTGGAAAGCGCTCCGTTACGCAGTTGAGGAGGAAGTTGTATCTACATAATATCACATTACTTACATATATATATATTATATTAGATATATACGTATATATATATACATATTAGATATGTATATATATATATATATATTAAATATATATGCATATATACATACAAATATATATACACATACATACATGCATGCATGCATGCATGCATGCATACATACATACATATATATATATATATATATATATATATATACACGTCACCAATCAATGAAAACGTGTATAGTGAACATGAAACTGGTGGACAAGCTAAGTCTCTGAAATTACGTGGACATCAGATATTTTTAGCAAGAAACACATCTAACTCATTGAACATTGGAAGAGTTCGGAAGCATCCAATTTTGACCAACGGCTTTTTTGCATGCCACAAAGTCATCCGCAGATCCGCTGCAGGCAAAGAGTGTTGGCCAAAATCATCATTGAAGCTCTGTCCGCAGTAGTTGGGGCTGGTCGACCCCCAATTCCAACCATTTATGATTTCACTGGCCGGCAAATTGCCCCAAAATGGGCTAAATATCATCCATTTTCAGGTCCATACCCATATGAATGGTTGTTATTTTTAGATTTAAAAATCCAGTGGCCACTTACCACTCGTGACTATGTCGCTATGTCGTTTTGCAAAGAATATTGCCCCATTCCAGCGATGGCTTTTGGATCCTGGGGTTTGATAACTGGGCCTCCGGGCTTAAGGATGGAGGTCCAAACTTTTCTGCCATCTACAAGGGTTGCCCCAGTGAAAAGATTCTCTGAAAGTACTACTTTCACCAACTAGAATGAATATGATGACTTTCATAGAATCTATTGCTGGTTTTTGGAAGATGTTTTTTTTTCATTCAGTTGGGAATTTCATAACCCCAACTGTTACTCACTCCATCATTTTTCAGAGGGGTAGGTATACCTCAACCACCAACCAGATTGGGGATCCCAGGGCTGCCACCAGGATGTGTTCCAACTTCGTATGGTCGATCTGGCATCAGTCCTCATCGTGTTGGATCGCCCCTCGCCGTTTTTCAAAATTCAGCTCTCGTTGGGATCCCGGAAACCAAGTTGGTCATTAGGTAGTTCCCAAGAAAATGGGGGAATTTTCAATATCGATAAAAAAAATGGATTGTTTCAGTACCACTGGTTACCATTGGTTACCACTGATTAACTGATTCAAAATTAGCAATCCAACAATTAATGGTAACCAGTGGTAAAATCCTTCCTTAGTTGGATCGAGATGTTAGCCACCCGACAATCCATGGATTTCATGTGCATCCCCTGATGATTCGCCTGACATGGTAAAAATTCATGCTTCGGGTGGGTAAAATGTTAAATGTTAAATGAGTATAGAAATTCATTGTCCAAAGATGGTAAGTGGATGGTTTAGTAACGTTTAGTACAGCAAATCCTGTCCATTGCTACACATGAGCCATAGATTCGAATCCCAAGCGATTCCAATCAGGTGCTTTGGCGTATCCTAAGGGATCTGAAGTGGTCATCATCATGTGACTTGCTGAGGAAGTTGGGTGAAGGTGAATTTTTTTGAAGCTTTGGAGCACTCTTCACAAACGTATTTAACCAATGAAAATATGGATTTAATGGGATATTATTCGTGACATAATTTAGTGGAATGTGTATATATATATATATATATGTATGTATATTATTATTACCAGCTAAAATCAAAAGTTGGATTATTTAGCCGTTAATTGGGGGGTGGGGTTATTTGGTTTATTTTATGCATGATTATACTTGTATGTTCTCCGCATATTCTCCAAATGTTATCACCCATTACATCCCATAGTTGTCCCCAAAGATCTTATGTCCAAGATCATAACTGATAAATCCTCAATAACTACAGGTCAATACTTAGTTCGTTCGCGAGTTAGCTCACACGTTCGTTAGTTAGCTACATCATCACATTACATCCCAAATGTTATATCCCATTCATAGTTGTCCGGTGGATATAAATCCTCCCCAAATCGAAAAATAGAATCTTACACATATATACATTTATACATATATACATACGTGTATACGTACATTATGAAAATATATCGATTTTGACCCACATCTGAAAAATCCCATTCGTTGAGTTCAACATTTTTGGTTCCACCGGTCTCCAGGTACGCAGGCAGCGACCACGGTCACACGGTGGAGAAGTTCTACCGCGATCTCGGCTTCAGCGCCAAGTCCTTGCCACGCCAGGGGCTGGTTGGGAAAAGCTGGCAGGACACCGTGAGCTGTCCGCATGTCCCGTCGTTACCCGTTGTTACTGGTGGATGGAATTTGTGGTGGATTTATGGAGGATTTATGGCACTATGAATGATGTAGACTATACCAATGAAATCTTGCAGTAAAAATCATCCATTTCAAATAGAATTCCATAGCTCTTGACCACTGATTATGGGAGGCCGGGCTCATTTTTGACGGGCTTGAAACATATTGAAACATCAGGATTTTGGCAAGAAATCTCGAAGCTTCAAGGAAGGTCATGGTGCTTTTCGTCGGGTCCAGCGCTGTTACAGTCAAAGGAGTATGTAGACTCCCAGATTCATCAAATGTTGAGTCACAAGATCCTTGAAAGATTCTGTATACCGTTTGCCGTTTGGACCAAAGCCCAGGTTCCCTGGTTGTCACATCAAACTAATCAACCAGCTTCATATCTCGATATTCATCCCAGTGTTACTCTTCAAAGGACCCGATGCCCAGTCCATCCTGCGAAGGACCACTATGGACCACGAGAACCGAGAGGCGCAGCAGATCTCAGCACTTGAACTGCAACTGAAGTCCAATTTTCAGCCAGGACTACGCTTTCCCAGCTACCTCTATGATTTCAGTGCCTCGAAACAACGATTTTTTGTTCGGGCGTGCGCTTGGGGTTCAGTGCCATTTTTCTTGGTTCATCTTGCGCCCATATTTGGGTGTCGGTTCAAGCATGTTTCAAGAAATTGTCCCTATAAATGTCCCGAAAACCCTGAGGCTGACGTGTTTGTTTTGGTTCAGGGATGACCGTTTACACAACTGTGATGACCCAAATGGGTCTTTGAAAAACTTTGAACTGCAACAGAAAATCAAGCCATATAGAGAATCAGATAGAGTTACTACATCCAGATTGTGTTTCTGGTATCGTAGCCTTCCATGCTTCTCCATGCTTTTTTTTGACGCCGCAAGTGAGGTGAACTTTTCCGAAGCTAGATCTTCCAGAAGTTCCAGGTTGTTCAATCCGGGAGCCGCAATGATTCCATGTTCAGAATCTGGTTGTTTTTTGTCCAAAATATATGGCTCTCTATTTTCAGTCCCTCAGTTACAATCTTACACAAGTCCCTCATCGCCACAATTTGCCAATTATCTGCGAATCTCGTTGCACTTGTGGAAGGGCCATTTGGAGTCTCAATCTTTGTCTGTTGACCTTGAATGAGGACGGTTGCTCTTGGGATGGTGAAGATGTGGTTCTGACCAGTCGGTTGCGTCACATCTATTGATTTGACAAAGTACGGTTGCACACGCAGACCAGTAGATGTGTGTTTGTTAAGTTCAAATGTACAAAATTCGGAATTCAACCCATAAACCTGACTTAAATCTACCTAGAACTCAACAGTCACTGTAAGTATCTACCATTTTTCCTTGTGAAAATGGTCCAGCTTTTTGCAATTTGACAGATCCCCAGCTACGCCTCCACAATGAACCCTCCAGTGATCATAGAGGTGCAGCGCACGGAGCTGCGACATGGGTTTAAGCCATTTCAGCCACTGATTCACCTGGAAATGTCATGAAAATTCGGATACATTTAATTGATAATAATTTTCAAGGTCAGAATGTACTAAGAATACGATCGCATACATCTACATTCATATATTGTCCATTTGTCCGGACATCAATCGCAATACAGTTTGCTGTTCTTTCCTGTACGCAGACTAGAATTACTCATTGCGCATATTATTTTTGGACCATGTGTTGCCAAAGTTTTCAAGACAACAATAGTATTAGAATGTTATGGCAAGGCATTTATGTTATGGTTTGAAAAACATATGCCATAATGAAAATAACTAACCGGAATGGTTCCCAATTATGACGACATTATCCTGGCCTTCTGTGACCCAGAATCGCAGTTTTTCGTCACCATTTTCTGTCGATTTGTATTCGAGAACCCTGTGGTTCCCCGGAAGTGTGGTTTAAATATGTTCAAATTATATGAACAAACCATCCTTTGTAGTCATATGTTATTATTTGGGTACACATGGTTTGAGTTACATGTTTATTATGTTTAGATATATTTAGATATGTTTATCTTGCCTAACCTTTGTGTTCTGACAGACCATCGTTTTTGTGACAATAAACCGTGTACCCCTCGTTTTTGTGGCCGATGCGTGCCCCAAAATGTCCGTGACCCAGAGTTGTTGTGTATCATGCTGTTATCGTTCTTTCTGCGTCAACTTTTGGCTAGATTAGCACTCAAATCTGAAGTAAGTTGAGTAAGTTTCGTACTTACTGAATTTCCACTAGAATCATAACCATATCAACCATACTTGTTAGTTAACTAATGTTACCTAACTATAAATGGTAGGATCCCAACTATACTACCGGTCGGACAGCTCTTGACGTTCGCATCGCGCAGAGCTGCGCGCAGCTGGACGTCGCCACCTGGACGAAGCGCTTTGGAAAAACCTCTGGGGGTGTTTTTGAAGAGGTTTAACCACAATAGTATGCATTATATATATTATAGATATATATATATATATATACATATATATACTTATATACATATAAATTATAGATATATATACTTATATACATATAAATTATAGATATATATATATATATATAATTACATATATATATTGATGTATATTGATGTATGTACTATGGTATGTTTAATGATGGGGTATCATCGATATATATATATATATACTGGTGCCAAGTATGTGTTGTGTAATGAGGTATCATGATGTATTATCGCCCCTGAGGCCGTGAAGAGTGCAGCCATACAGCTGAGTTCCAAAACGCGTGCTGAGTTCTGCAGTCCATGTTCCTGTTAAAGGCCGGTTTTATGGTTGGTGCTTTGCATATCATAAATATGTAGTGTATCATCATGATTTTGTCATATTTGCTCCTATAACTCTTATATGTACAGAGTTTGATTCATGGCGATCTGGTGCCACCAACCATGAGGCATTTCGGCCCAACCTGTGTTTGTTGGAATATGTTGCGAGCCGCGAAGCAACAATTGCTGGACTTGCAGGTGCCACAGTCGTGTGTGTTCGCCATGTGCGTGAAAAGTACTGCATTGGAGGCCCATGCAGCTGTTGCATGCTTAAATGTGACATGCTCCCTCAGTACCAAATGTCATCAAATCGCACATCACAAGGCATCAATGAACCATCTCGCATTTTTTGTCGTATCGAAAGGAAAGAAAAATCCAAACGAACAGACCCTTGGTGGATTGACAAGATGGAGAAATGGATAGAAAGGTAGCATCAGAGTAGCATCCACTGATGTATATTCCATCACTGTTATATATTATATCCGATCACTGTCATATACCCCATTATATCATTTATTGTGGAATATATATATATAATATAACGTATATGGATTCCATTTATCCGATAGCATCTTTGTATTGTGCTGTATATTGTGCTGTACCCTCGCTGCCTCTGCATCGCTGATTTTTTTGGCTCAAAGCGTTGCGGCCTCTTCGGATGGAACGGGCCAAAATGGTGACCTGAGCGGGTCGAACGGGCTTGAAGTGGGATTTTAAGAAAGGTGTAAATGTGGATGTTTAATGGTTTTGTAAATCTTTTTTTCGTGGATTTGGATGGGGATATATATATAAATATATATAACCACCGATCATGATGTTTTGTGATGTCACACCGTTGCTCCAAAGCTAAAGTTGAAAAACCATGATTGTGATTTTTACATGTTGGAGGACCACACGTTTCCTGTTCTGTTTGGGAGAACAGGTCACGGGAGTTTCCAATGGTCAAAATGACGAAGCAATGGACACACCTTTTCGGGTAATCAAAAGTGGCAATGGGAAATTCCCCAAAAAGGGGCGTATTTTTAAGGGAGAAATCATCTATAAATGGTGGATTTTCTATTGACACGTTTGATCACTAGATGGTATTCTGTTCCATCGATTTTTCGATGGCACAAACTTTGATCCATATTAGTAACCACGTATTACATATTTCATCCCATCTCCATCCGAAAATGATTGGTCTGATACCCGGTTGTTCTTGGTTTTGTATAATTGTTTGTTGGCACCTCCAGTAAACTGTTACAGGTTGCTATGGTGTAGATGGGCCATGTAGTTGTTTTTCCCATACCCAAATGTCTATTTAGCTATACCTGGATGCTATTTTTTCCAATATGTGTGGTAACAGAAATATAGTTATCAGTGGTTTTTACAAAAATCTGGAACTGTTATGGTAAATATAGCTATGGATCAACACCTATACATACCATTTTTAGGGGGATGAACATCCATAAATCCCAGCTATTTTGATGTTCACCAGGGGGTTTTGACCCATCCCCATATAGCTATGTCAAATATCAGATTTTTAAACCACAACTATGATAGCAATGTTCCCCTTAAATGACCCTCCGAGGCGAGACGGGCGAGATGTGTCGTGGGGAAATGCCCAGTTTTTGCTGCGGAAGAATCGATTGATTGGCCGCCTTTGTTTTTTTTTGTGGGTGAAATTTGGTGAATTTTTCAATTTCCAAGAAAAATTGAGGTGTGAATAGCTGGTGAACTTTGGATGTGCAAAAGCAGGAAGGATCAGCAGCCCAGCCTCGACAGTCAGATGATCCAGTGATGTCACAATGACAAATGGCAGCAGCAACAAAGACCCGGTGGTTTTGTTGTGAAACAAAGTACCCGGCCTGGTAAACTAACAGTTTGCTATTGAAAATTGCCATTTAGTTCGTTGATTTACCCAGTAAAAATGGTGATTTTCCATAGTTATGTAAACGTTTACCAGAGGGTACCACATTCAAACAGAAGCAGTGTCAAGTGTCTAGGTATGATATGGTATGATGGCTAGTGTTCGGGTGAGACATCCCCTTTCGACATCCCCTTTCCCGTTGGTTGTGACTCTATGTGGCATGAAGTTTGATCCCCCTGCCATCAAGGAGCACTCAGAATTTCAGGTGCCTTTGCTGCTACTACTCGCAGCAGCCGGCAGTGCGTTTGTGGGTTGGCAGGCAGTGCGGTGCGGAAATAGGGGTGTCGAAAGGAACCCCAAAAAATCCAATGGCAGAAACATCAGTCTCCCCAGTCAGATTGGTTTGGGATAACCCCCATTTGCCAAGGAGGCGCAGTTGCTGGAAACCAAACGAGATGTTGGGATATGAATTGAAATGATATATGTTGACAAGCCACTTCCTTCATGTTGCTTGCATCCAGATGATATATTATGTGTAACATGATCACATATACATCAATAATACATCAATAATTACAAGCAAGCAATATATATATATATATATGTATATATATATACATCATACTTATTGTTTTTTGTCCTATATCTATCTATGTATATATATATATATATATATACGTTATACACATACAGAGACACGTGGCCATTTGCGCCATGGCCAGGCCCCTAGCCGATCGTGTAACACAGCGCTTGCCGCTGAAAAGGTGGGAACATCTGCAGATCATCATGGCCGATAGTTTTGGTCATGGGAACATAGCAACAATGAGAGATACTGAGAGATACTCTACATCAATACTCATCAATCAATCAATCAATCAATCAATAGTCATCATTAAATGTAGTCTATTGATGGGAAGATTACAAAATGAGGGGGTATGAATATAGCGTATCAATAGAGTATCTCTCAGCAGTATACCAAGAATATGATTTATGCTGTCAACAATCTGCTTTTTGATGGGAATGTTGATGTAATGGAATATGTTTTTCAACAAATATGATGTTTTGAAGAATCAAATTAGGGGGTACCCTTTTTCCCGAATGCGTAGCGAAGGGTTCCCGTTTATAGTTGGGGGTCTGGGGGTTGGACCCGTGTTCGCCGCCAGTTGGTCGGCGCGTCGTTTTCGCGACGTTTTTCGCGTCGTTTTTCGCGTCGTTTTTCGCGTCGTTAATTCGGTCTCTATAGGGGAAGCTGCAAAACCTCGTGTCTTTTGCTACGTAGATGTCGCAGTGTCTATAGGGGAAGCTGCAAAACTTCGTGTTTTTTGCTACGTAGATGTCGCAGTGTCTATAGGGGAAGCTGCAAAACCTCGTGTCTTTTGCTACGTAGATGTCGCACTGTCTATAGGGGAAGCTGCAAAACCTCGTGTCTTTTGCGACGTAGATGTCGCAGTGTCT
>Ga0126342_10002730_pt1 | contig 28081 bp, 22 predicted proteins | sample Cyp1metagenome_FD_92528 | JGI IMG/M metagenome (GOLD analysis project Ga0126342, IMG submission 92528) | Coral microbial communities from Lord Howe Island, Old Settlement Bay, Australia - Cyphastrea 1 metagenome | ecosystem: Host-associated > Invertebrates > Cnidaria > Coral ... | reverse complement strand
GCCAGATAGAATGTCAAATAGAATGTCAGAAGATATGTCAGATAGAATGCCAGAAGATTTGCCAGTAAGAAAATGTATAAATGTCATGGTGGGGATCACACGAAGTAAAGTAATTTTTGTTTTACCTACACATTATAGTGGTAGATGATGGTAGATGACTGAAGTGTCCTTAATATTTGTCACACCCCCATAGACCATGGTCCCAATGATGTGGTTTGGTTAAATTCCCTACGAAACCAGATGGTTTCGTTGAACGGGGTTTTCGTTAGAACGGGGTGAGGGATATTTCGCAGCCATTTTTGAAGATGTGGTTTTTCGGGTCCCAAAATTCTGGATCAGTATTAGTTACCCTCTGGGAATTTAACATAGCCATGGAAAATTGCCTATTTATAGATGATTTTCCCATCAAGACCTCCATTTATAAGGGATTTTCCATGGCTATGTTAAATAACGAGATGGTAGCATCAATCTCTTCTACCTTGATGCCGATCATGGAAACAGCATTCGGGGGTTTCCACAGTCATGGGGGTACCCCCAATAGCTGGATGGTTAATGGAAAAGCCCATTAGGATGGGTGATTTACGGATACCCCCAATTTAGGAAACCTCCAATTGCAAAATGGCTATGGATCAATACCTATAAGTACCATTTTTAGGGTGATGAACATCCATTTACCAGCTATTTTGAGGTTCACCAGGGGTACAAGGTTTTGACCCATCCCCAAATGACATTTGAGGCTCAGCCCCATTTGCAGACACACTCAAAAAAAGTGTCCGTCAGATACTCCAATGAAAAATCCATGACATATCCCGGTCTATTCTCATTGATATCCATTAAATCCCCGTAACTTTGAGTTGGTTAAATCCTCCATGTTCCAACATTTTATTCATTTTTTATTGTATATTGTTGATATATATGCCATATGGTGATGTAATATATTCTGTATATGGGACATTGGAACATTATGTTGTTTGGATATTGGTTTATTCTCCAACACTATCGGGTCCAGTCTCCAGGATACCCTCTGGTAAACTAACATAACTATGGAAAATCGCCATTTTTAATGGGAAAAATCACTATTTCTATGGCCATTTTCAATAGCTATGTGACAAATTACCAGAGGGGATCCCAATATATCCCAATATATCCCAATATCTGGGGATGGGTCAAGTTACCTATTACCCAATATGACTGGGGGAATAAACATTCAGCTAACCATCTATGAAAAACCATCTATCATATGGAGAATTCATGAGAATTCCTAATCAGCAAAATCATCCATTTCCACATGGTTTTTCCATTTATAAACCATCCAGCCATTCGGGTACCCCCACTGACGAAACGAAACCTCCATGGATCCAATTCTCATGGAAACCCTCCATTTTCCGTCGTCAAAATGGTGAAGATCGGTGAGGCAAATCCGCTTGGTTCAGCTTGTCCTCCTGGGGCTCCTGGCGTTTAGCTCTGCTCTTGGCCAAGCTGCAGCGCGATCTGTGGCAGAGAGGCCGTCCCACGGGGGAGCCGTGGGAAGATGGAAATAGATGGAAATGGGATCTAGTTAATCTAGTTATCCCTGAAAAGATAGAATAGTAAGTTGCTGAAACAGTGATAATTTAAGCTGTTCCTTGATGTTCTTCCTGATCTTTTTTGGGATGACTCTACAAAAAACATTGTTGTGATGTGTTGGTTTAATGATGTACAACATTGGTATGGTTGGGATGCTATACTTGATTCTAAAATGAATGGATGTAAGGAACACTACTAGCAGTTACTAGCATCTTGGCATTTAATGGGGGATAACAATGGCAATATCAGAATATTATATAATACCCAACTAAGGTTATAGCTTATAACTGTAATCTAATTTATGAGAATTCTTGCAGCATTTGTTGGCTGTTTGATCATAGAACTTTGGTCAACCACAGATGTTTGGGATGATGATGGATGATGAATGATCCACAAGGATTTTCGGATTTTTTTGTGCCTCGAAACCACCAATCAGTTATGTATGTATCAGCAATCCTTTACCCCTATGTCAATTATGTGGATGAATTCATAAGTCATAAGACCTTTGGGTTTGTCGAAGGGAAAAGCCATCGGATATCCCAAAGTTTGCCAGACCTGTTTGTTCTATGTTTACAGTTGTCTTTTCAAACAGAACGAAGATATTTGGGCATGGTAGCAATTTTCAGTAGATCAACATCCTCAACGAACCTGGTGTTTTTTTGGGATGTTCATCCCCCAGGCATGTGGTATTTTCTTGGTTTCTTGGCCCCATAGAAATGCATGAACTGCATGAACCGGCTCAATTTCGGCCTGGGAGGTGCGCAAGAAAATCCCGCTGGCGAGGCCCCTTTGAATGGTTTTCCCAACATTTGGGGCTGCGATATCCACAAAAAATGGGGGGAGTTGACTATGGTTCACCAAGAAAATCGAGAACTGGTTGACTTGATCATGATTTATCTGAGATCAAGGATAAATGCCCCACACTCTGGTGATTTAACAGTGTGCTATATGGAAAATGGGTAACGTATAGTCATTTAGTTCGATGATTTAGCAAAAAACAATAGTGATAATCATGGCTATGTTGACTTATCAGAGGGTAACCAATAAAATTGAGGATTCATCATGTTTTATCATTGATAATCATGATCTATCCAAGATCGCATGGGGGACAAGCCATCATTTGATGGGAACATGATAATGGATGATGACTAGACGTAATTCGTTGTTAAGGGAGGAAAGACATGGCATGAGCTAGATCCTTTAGATCCTAGATCCTCTCATCAACACTTCACGGGACGTCTTGGTGACATCCGACTTGGATTGGCTCATTCTTGGAAACTTTGGATGATTTTTAGCTGCGTGTTCCCAGAAGATTCTAACATTTACCTCTGGTGATTCATGTCCTCTTACATATATTGTTTGTACAATGATGTCCAATGGTTGCCAATGGTTGTCCTTATATATGAATGTCCTCTTATAGAGATTTGTAGAATATTATATATGTATGTTTGGGTGTATCGTTCGCACCTCGAAAATGGCCACGGTGGCCACGGAGAGTTTCTCGTTTCCGCAGGCAGAAGGCCCAGCGAAGAGACCGCGGAAAAGTTCGCACAGTTCGACGCCTAAGGAGGTGGCCTTGGCGGGACCGTTGATGGATTGAACCATGAAAATTGGTGACTCGTGGGATGTTTTTCTGCGGGGATATCATGGGATATAATATATGAATATTATATATATATATATATATAAGCAATATATATATATAAGCAATATATATATATAAGCAATATATATATAAGCAATATATATATAAGCAATATATATATATATATATACATATATATATATATGATGTTGCCGTTGCCACAAATGGTAATATGTCCCAACCAACTAAGATCTACGGTCGCGTCGGATTAGCCATGGTTTGATGTTGGTGGTTTGATGCCCAGCCGGGTCACCTGCTGGTTTTCGATGTTTCACAGGCGAAAGGTGGAGGTCGCGGCAAAGGGAGACCAAAGAATGAGGCACCGCACCGCCCAATATGAAGTGAGTAGTGGCTGTGTTCAACGCCTTTTGTCTCATGATTATATTAACCATATGTTAAGCATGATTAATAGCGACTTGTACTATCAATAGATCAGGATATGTAATTGAAAAATGATGGTTGGTTGATGATTACAGGGTATTTTTTGTGGTTTTTCTGTCCAACATATTTGAGAATATCATGTCAGATTGCCACATGAACTCTAAACTGTTCTAGATCATTAGATCTATGTGCGTCAGAGAAAAGACTCTATTTAGTGAATGGTTGGGTGAATGGGTTCTGGCAGAGTTTTTCAACATCGAAAACCTTCCAGAAGTGCAGGAGACGCCGTCTACAGAGGCGCAAAAGCCCGCAGAGCAGCCAGAGAAGAAAGATGAGAATGTATCTGAGCCCAGCAGTTTCATTTCTGCCGCAAAGACGGAAGTGATTGTTTCAATGGTTAATGATGTTAATGGTGTTAATGCCCAAAAAGATAATGGTGTACATAATCACATATCATCTCTATTTTAGAAGGATGTCATGTTTCTGTCTTTTCGGGCGCATGTTTCGAGTGAATCCTCCAGTGGTTCCAGCAAAACTGAGGCAAAGGTCCGTCGCGGCCCAGGGAGACCAAAGAAAGACACACCCAAAGAGGCGCGCCGCGAAGGAAGTGACGTCTTTTTACCCGAGGGACTAGATTGGAAATTCCACTTCCGTGATTGACTACGTTTTTTTGGCTGGATTGAGGATGCTTCTTTGGATGGGTTTTATCAAGGTTTGTTTCCGGCCTTGCCTTTCACATGTGCAGGTGCCGTCTTCAAAAGCGCAAGGACCGCTGGAGCAAGAGCAGAAGGACAAGGAGCACAAGGATGAAGCTGCTCAGCACTTACTCTGTGGCCATCCCAGGAAAACCAACCATGACTGGTGGTTTTTGAACCATCCCGTTAGCCAAGAGGTATTACCGAATAAACATCAATAAACTCATATAAGCTCTAATTGGGAATGGTTCATTCTTGGGTTTACCTCATTATGAAGATGTGTGTTCATGTTCCGGCTGCCATGAAACTTTGATTCATGGTGGTTTGTTGCCGTGCTTTGGCTGTGACCATGCTTACAATTCAATCTAGAATCTACAATGTCAGTGTTTGCGTTTCAGAACCTGTAGACATCCAAAACATTGAGGGGCTGTCATTCCAATTGCCCATTCAAATTCTGTGTGCAGAAGGCTTGAGAGCTGCGCAAAAAATGAGGTGAAGGTCCATCGCGGCCCAGGGAGACCAAAGAAAGAGACACCCAAAGAGGCTCAGAGATGTTTCAGCGCAGTGTGAGGTAACCTGTGAAGTTATGCCACGTGAACTGCGGGTTAGTCTTTCCGTGCAGGTCCCTTGATGATAAGAATTCGTAGCGTTTCGTCCTTTTACATGTGCAGGTGCCGTTGTCTTCAGAACCACATGGACCAACAGAAAAACCGCCAGAGCGGAATGATGAGGAAGACAGAGAAGACCCGAAAGCAAGTGTCCCTTGCCATGACAATGGAATGTGTCATGATGCGTCCCATTGTTTGAATTCTAGCACCTGCAAATGGTTCATGCTTCCTGAGCGCCGGCAATCAGGCTTGATTCATTTCGGCTCACTGGTTTTGAAAGTCCAAAGTTCCTTCCGTGACTGTCAGAAAGGGGTTGATAGATGAGAAACGGATTGGTTGATGCTTTGATTTTTAGTGCTCCAAAACCTATGGTCGTCCTGGTGATTTTTGTTCATGAAACATTGCTTTAAAAAATGAATGGGCCATGAGTCATGTAGCTTTCAGCCCTGAAATTTGTGTTTTCATGTGTTTTCCTCCAAAAATGACTCATCAATATTGAGATATGCTTTCGGCCTGGATGAAAAATCCATTTTGGCAAACAAATCCAGCGGTTAGGAGGGCGCGATTTGGAGCTATGGCAGCTATGGGTATTCATATTCTCTATTTTTCATGGGGAGCGATTTGGAGCTACCAAGAGTTTCCCAACCACTAGCTAGCTAGTATACATCCATATATTTAGTATACATCCACTAACATTAACCATCATTAACCATCATTAACCATCGGTTTCCATATTATCCACCTGAAATTCAGATCAAGCCCAGGCTCGAGCCAGGCCAACGGGCCCGGTGAGACGGTGCTCGGAAAATGTTGGTGTTACCCTCTGGTTATGACTAACATAGCCATGGTATAGATGGCCCATTTATAGATGATTTTCCCATTAATACCTCCATTTATAAGGGATTTTCCATGGCTATGTTAAATAGCCAGAGGGTATATGGTTTTACCATGATTTTAGAATAATATGATTGTTTACCATGTTTTACCATGATGTATATTGCTACAAAAGATGGTTTTATGGCCCCTATTGTTACTATATGTGGAAACGCATGGGGAAACTGTGTCGGGTAGGGATTTAGACATTTTAGACTCTAGACCTTCAACATGATTAAAAGAAAGAAAGAATCCATGTGTTTTTGAGGTATTCCTGGTATTCCCCATTTGAGTGTCAAAAACCTACGGGATAATACATGCATGGGATGAACATCTACAATATTTCTTGGTGTGGATTTCCAGTTCATGTACGACAAATGGTATTGGGATGTATTCGGCATAACCCCCGATGTATTCATCAACGCTAAGTGTTTTGAAACTCTTCAGTTGACAATGTGGACGAATTCGAAGAATATGAGCTTTTGAATCCAGGCTTTCTGGTCCTACCGGTTGAAAACCAAATGAAAATCCTCGTCCTCATATCCTCCGATCAGTTGCGTACGAAAGGTTGGGGTGTAGGAATATATTTGCATACCGATATGGTAAATGAATGGTGAATGGTAGATTATTGGGATATATAGCAAAAAAGACCAGAATAAACTGGCGAAACTGATACCCATCACCTCAACCTGGTTGACATAGCAATGATTAGCGATTACCGTCCGGCAAACGTGGCAATGGAAAACCCCCATAAATGGAGGTTTTAATGGGAACATCATCTATACATGGGCCATGTTTGTTTACCAGAGGCTAATCATATGTTCCCATCACTCACCCATTATACATTATACTTATAGATCGTGACGAACTAAATTGTAGGTTGATTGATCATAATACAGTAGCTCCCTGGTAGTCAATTTCCAAATATGTCCAATGAATCAAGTTTACAATTGTCAGACACTGTCAGTTGAACTTTATTAATCATATCCTTCTATTCTCAAGAATCGACAGCTTCCAAAACCATTCAAATTGTGTCAAAATAGATCTCCATATTCGTCAACACATCTGGCCCATCTACTGGGAATGATCAAACATAACTTTTGGGTTGGATTCCTTCCTCTGTTCTTTTTCTCCACCGCCCAGAAATCATGGGTATGATTAGTCCCAACTGGAGGTTTCCATAAATGGGGGTGCCCTAAAATAGTTTGTTTATAAGGGAAATCCTATTAAAATGGATGATTTGGGGGTACCCCTATTTCAGGAAACCTCCATATCCCAACTGCTGATTTGTTGTGGTAGCCTCTGTGGGTGGCAAGGTTAGCGGCCGCTGCAGAGGAAGACCTGCCACAGCTGGTAGCCGAGGGGCTGCTGGTGAACTTGGTTTCCTGGCGGAAGGGATCCGACGTTCCGAACGATGTGAATCATCTTGCAGGCCCTCTGTATAAGGGGGGTTCCATAAATGATGATACCCCAAGAGCTGGATGGTTTATTATGGAAAATCCCATTAAAATGGATGATGTAGGGGTACCACCATTTTCGGAAACCTCCATATACAATCTGGTAAATTAACATAGACTGAAAATCACAAAATTTTGAGTAGATCATCTTCCAACCCCTATCTGGCGTCCATGTTAATTTACTGGAGGGTACTGTGGATGGTTGCAAGATCCTGCACCAGTTTGGTAGATGGTAAACAACCCTTTTTTCTTTTGTGGGGATATTCCCTTACATAGGCCTTATATAGGCCTTATATATGGTAGGTACCTCCAATTTAGGTTCCTGAAATGGCCATTGATATATGCAGTGTTTCATAGTTGCCAATAGTTGCCAACTGGTGCAAGACTTCTTCCCTCCGCAGAATTTCTCCAAAAGACGGGCGGAAACCCCAGGATCGAGCTGTTAGCATGTAGCAGGTCTAACAAATTCTACTAAATGGCCTATAACTATCCACTATCCCTATCCAGCATTACATATTTTATATAATATATATATATATACACAATAGACATCAATATAATTACATATACGTCTATCTATGTATCTATATATATATATATGTATACGTACATACATGTATACATATATACATATATACATATATACATATATACACATATATAACTTGATGAATCAAATTGAGGAGCCAAAACGCCGTGTGTTTTCATTCTCCATGGTTTTCAGCCACAGGTTCGAGCCAAGGGATGGCATTTGATTTTCAACCCAAAGTGGGAGGCCATCCAGCGACGGGTCAGCGCTAGCTGGCCACTGCGGCCACTGAATGGCTGGCCCAGATTTTTGGGAGAAAAAGATGGGGAAATCATGGAACATCCCAAAATTTATCATGGTTTGAAGTTGGATGAAGGGAAGATTTCTTTGGATTTGGAGCAACATCATGTGGGAAAACTTTCCTTCATCCAATATTTGAGTTGGGACCACGACCACATTGGATTTGGCGGAAATGGTATGATTTCTACGTAATTCACATCAACATGCTGAGATGTCCTGGGATGTTGGACCCACTCAATGTGGGATTAAACTGAGCCAAAGGAGACATGCCCAACTGAGTTTGATGAATTAAAACATGATGACTATATATATAATATACAAGTATATATATATATATAGACTCTCTGGTTATTAAACATAGCCATGGAATAGATGGCCCTAATCGAAATAGATGGTTTTCCCAGCTATAAACCTCCATGTATAAGGGATTTTCCATGGCTATGTTAAATAACCAGAGGGTATATATCTTCAAACCAAACGAGTGACGTAGATTTGAGCCGTGCACCGGTGCCAGGGAGATAGGTGGAGAAAGATGCTGCAGGAGCTGGGGGTAGATTTGAAGCCATGAATCAGCCAGCGAATACTTATATGGTCCAGTGAAAAGTGGATATATAACTATAACTGGAATTCTATAATGAATATATATATATTCATTATATATATATTGTTATATATATATATTGTTCTATTTATTTATATATACATATAACCCCTCTCTATATCCATTTAAAACTGGAACGGCTCCAAGCCCAGTTGATTCCAGAGGTGTCTAAGAATGCGTTGTAAACCAACCCGACAGGCGAGAAATTATTCATGTCCCATATACGACCCCAGATGTGTTTTAAATATCTCGGAATTGAAGAACATTTTATCAACTATCAACCATATTATAATAATTCATAATATCATCATGCAAGAATGGGTCAAAGGTGTATTTCTTAGGTGTACTTCAGATTAATTGTTATCAGGGGCTAAACTACCTGTCCTAAAAATCCTAAAACTGACCCCAAAAATCTCATCCAAACTTGGGTCACATCTACATAAACCAAGTTTGGATGATATTTTTATGATATTTTTATGATGGTTTAAACCATCTTATTACCCCATCGGCCCCTTGGTGTTTTTCTATGTGAGTTGGATCGCAGGACTTGCAATCCGGAGCTGACTTCAGCCTCGAAGAGCTGCACCAGGAAGTACGGCAGAAGCTGCGCAGGCCGGATATGTTTTTTGATGGGCCAGGCTGATGGGGTTGTTGAATTGAAATATATATATAGTGGATTTACCCATTAAAAATGGTGATTTTCCATAGTCATATGGATTATATATGGATTACCCTCTGGTAAACTGTCCCATAACTATGGAAAGATCCACCATTTTTAATGGTAAAATCCACTCTTTCTATGGCCATGTTTAATAGCTATGTAACAAATTACCAGAGGGTATATACTTATGAGTACAGTGAAATAAGATTCTTATGACACTGAGTATAGTGAAAAAGGTGTCATTATTATGGAGCCTATTTGGATCTATTTGGCAGATGTGGGTCAATATGTATGAATATCGACATGCACTATATATGCACAAAGAAAACAAACGGATGCAGGCTAGTTTAGACCGACCAGAATGGGGATCTATACTATTTTGTGTAAGAGAAGATTTGCAGGAGCATCTCCATTTTATCGAAAAAAAAAGGTTTCCCCGCAGATGCTCCCTGAACAATGAAGATGGGAACGTATGGATGGAATTATTCAGGATGGTGTTCACCATCCAGCCTGGATGGAAATCGGTTCTCCAAAATTACCATTGGAAAAATAATGAAAAACCCATTGGTACATGTGATTCTTAAGATTGGTGATATACCTATATATATATAACATTATTTATAACTATTGTAATTATTGTAAGATTCTCCAATGTTTTACACCCTAAAGTTGCCATTCCAATTAAAAAACATATGGCTATGGGTCAAAAGCCTGGTACTTAGTGAACCCAAAAATAGATGGTAAATGAATGTTCATCCCATTCCAATTGATAATAATGGGATTTTGACCCACTCCCATATGATAAAGAGGGGTTGTCGGGGTACTCGCGGCCAGGCAAGCGACTGGACAGAAGCTGGCCAATTCCAGGCGGATTCTGGCCCCATGACTGTCGGACACCTCCATGAGAGGTGTTGAAATGGTATCATTTATTATCACATGGATTTCACAAAGCTATATTTGGAAGCTATAATATAATATATATATATATATACATATGTATATATGTATATATATATATATACATAAAGATAGATAGATAGATAGATCGATCCATTGGACGAAAATGGAGCTATGACCATTTTCCAAATTTGATAGCAAATGTCCATTCCAAGAATTAGAACTATCAAAACAATAGCTAGATATTTTCATATCAGATATGAAAATCCAATTCTTACCATAGGCAACAATTCAAAACAATTCACATATGGAAACTATCCCTTCCCTCATGTTAACATAACTATGGACAATCACCATTTTTAATGGGAAAATCAACTATAAATGGCCATTTTCAATAGCAAACTGTTAAATTACCAGAGGGTATCCCTTCCCTCATCACCAGGCTTCATCGCGAGCGCGCCGAGCAGCGCCGTCGCGAGCAACAGGAATCTCAGGCGCGGCCAGCGCCGCGGCCTTCGCCGGCGCCCGAGTGGCGCGCGCCGGAACGGGTGCCGAGGGGACCCCGGGGGGTTGGTCCATCCGGGATTTTGCTAAGCAGTTTACTTCAGAAAATGGTCCCATTTTAAAGAGGTTGGGTGCTCCCATGAAAATTAAGCACCTGATCCCTTTTTTGAAAATATAAAATTGGCAACCTGGATTAGGTTATGACCATTAAGCACGGGGATTATATATCCTTCAATTTCCTTCATGGAATTGGTTGAAGGGAGACTGGAAACTGATAAATTTGGGGATTCGAAATCACCTGGAAATTGTCCCTCCAATCCATTGAATCCTAATCGGAAAAAATACAAATCAGGTTGTAACCATCAAACATTGGATGTTTATCCCAATTGTTCAGGCTATTCGAACCATTATACAGTAATCCCATTATAATATCATTTAATATCCCTACGAAAAACTGTCGGTGAAAGAAATGGTACAAAAGGATGGTTTTCAACCCTATAAATAATGGTTAATATTTACCATCTATCCACTGGTGATTTGGATTTCGCTGGCCCATCCACAGTATGAAACCCCAATATCCATAGAAAAATTGACCACAGAAATTTCAGAGGTGCCAGGCTGCACTTGCGGGCGTCCCATCCATTCCGAGAGGCTGCCTGGGAAAATGATCGGAATCGAAGACACAATTGATTGAAGAACGGGATGACTTTTGATCATTGATAAACATGTTTATCAAATAAGAATCGAACATTCGAAGGTAGGTATCATGTTTTTCACAAACATTAGTGTTCTTATGTTCAGCCAATTATGATAAATTCAAGAATATAAGAATGGGATCACTCAACACCATTGGCAATTGATGGGGAAAACCCTATATATATATACGTATATGTATGATAAACATTGATAAACCTACCTTTGGGGAATGGTTGTTACCACCCATTAATGGGTCATATTCAGCATGGTTTATTGTAGTACAAACAGTGAGTCTTCCATATGTCATTCTATAACTATTGCGGGTAGCAACGTTTTGAGCAGCAACACCAGATGGATTTGGACCAACCAAAATGAGGTGTTTTTAGATTCTTGGATAGTTTGAGACAAGCGAAACATAGGACAGGACCCCTTCTTGATTAATATTTTTGGTATATCACCATATTTGACCTTGGTTCAAATCCAGCATCTCCAGGTTATACATCATATATCCATCTATTACGTTTTCATCATAGCAATTGCATGATTTTTATGGACCCACTGTGGCTACCTTCACTTTATGGCCACCCTGGTAGAGAAAACCCCTTGCTAGATTTGCGGCAGGTTCCTCATTCTGTAGAGGTCTGGGGCCCCAAAAGTCAGATTTGGCTCAACAAAATGGGGACACCCAACCCCCCCAGGTCATTTTTTGGGGGTATCTTTATGGTAAACCAACTCGCAGCAGGTGTCGCCTCTTCCGTCCACGTATGCGGCCTGAAGAGGAGGTGGTTCTCTGCTGGGAATCGCCTTGCTGGTGGTGTCAACCAATGGAAAAGAAGTATGGTGAGCCCACAAAACATATCATAAAAGCACTAGAATTATGGGGTAAGACACCATGTTTATGGGTACTTGCAGGGTCTAGCTAGGTATGTACATGTATGTATGTATATATATATGGCACCCCCCCCAAAACCTGCTCATGAACCGATGTTTCAATCTTGCTCATGAACCGATGTCTCTTTTGGCAATCCATTGGAATCTTCAACAGCAATGACCATGACTTTCACCAGATCTGTCACACAATCGTCACATCATACACTCAAAATATAGGTTTTGGGAGGGGGGGATGGCATATATATATATACATACAGGATAAAAAAAGGTACCTGCGATAGCCTGTGTATTGAGGGGAGTCTGTCAAGTCTACAACCCAGTTAGTAAAATTCAGGAACCATTTGCAAAACCCAAAAACCATGGAGAAACCAAGTGCTGAAATTCTTAAGCCATTTGCTAAATCCAAGAAACAATTTGCAAAATGGGAATCAATGAAGACATTCCCATTGTTTGATAGAAAATATGTTGATTATTGTTGGGTAAATATGTCAGAGTATTGTGATATATCTCTGTGGTGGATGGAATTAAGTCAAGTCCCTATTCTTGATGATTCATGTGAAGATTTACTCAAGTAAATGCGGGGTTTTTGGTGATATCATTGATATTCACCAACAAAAACAGGGATTTGGACCCAGCCATTGGTGGTAGAATCAACTCTCCCTGGCGTCTCTTTTTTTTTCCGATAACCAGCAGCAAAACGGGGATTTCACCAAATACAATGGATAATGATGGTTGATGATGGTTAATAGTGGTTAATAGTGGTTAGTTATTTGGTTGGTGGTTTGGAACATTTTTCCCGAATGCGTAGCGAAGTGTTCCCGTTTATAGTCTGGGGGTCTGGGGGCTGGACCCTTGTTCGCCTCCAGTTGCTCGTCGGGTCGCCGTCGCGTCGTGGTCGTCGTGGCCTTGTTAATTCCGTGTCTATGGGGGAAGCTGCAAAACCTCTCCTTTTTGAAGGTCATCAAGCAGGTTCTCATGTCGTTTTGCGTGGCAGGCGTGGTACTTTGTGACATTCCAACCTGTTTGATAACGTGTCGAACGTGTCCAAATTGGACGAGGTCTCACACGAAACGCTAGGAAGCGGATGATACAAAACTAGATTAAGTCAATAATGTACCCTCTGGCAATCTAACATGATGCTGGCACTGGGATTTGTTCATGTTGAGTGCTGTAGTGATCATCTAAATAGATATCATTGAAGGCTTTCTGAGTGTCATGATTCATTACACTCAGCTCAAAAGGCTGCATCACCGGAAATGTGTCTGGTTCTGATGAAGGTCCCTGTGGTTGTAAGTCTCAAGAGATTGCGTCTATAATCCTTTAATTTAATGTAGCTATTGAAAAAATTGACTATTTTTCACACGTAAATCATCTACGAATGGGCAAGTTTCTATATGCTAAATTACCAGAAGGTATGTTTGCGCTAGTCCGACAATTTGGGTTCGTATCCTTCTTTTCTTCAAAACAATTGCCTCATGTTTAAATTTGTCAAGCAGCCTCGGGTCCAAATCCACCATTGGAAACCCCAGATTCCCAAGAGTTGTGCATACCAATCCCCGAAAAAGATCGGCGGAACACGTTTTCGCGTGTTTCCTGTCCCAAACATCCCAAAGCGTAGGCCCGGTCTCGTGCCCGAAAGCCCCAAAGACCTGAAGGCAGCGGTCACTTGGCATTTGTGGCCATGACTCCATGTATCTCCTTTTTTTCATGTCGGAAATGATGAACCGATGAACATCGATGAAGCATGAAATTTTGGAGTGGCCAATTTTCAGATATAGCTATTGAACATGGCCATTTACAGTGAATTTTCCCATTAAAAATGGTGATTTTCCATAATTATGTTAGTTTACCAGAGGGTAATGAATTGAATTGAATTGATAGAAGGGTCAACGGTTGGATTCTTGAAGATGGAAATACAATGGCAAATAGGAACTCAAGGATCATGGCCACTGCTTAACAAGGGCTGGAAAGCACACATTCGAAGCATCTTTGGTGATAACCTTACTGATAGATAATGCACTATGCAGGAGACTGTAAGCATCCTGATGCTAGAAATTTGGGTGAGCCCAATATTACCCAATGTTGGTTCATGCCAAACATAGGCAACGCATGGAAACAGCCTGGTTCAACGCCCCCTTCTGATCATGATTCAAGACTGGTGGACATGGTGGTTTTGGAGCTGATGACAAACATCATAAAGAAGAAAATGACGATGACGATGATGAAGAGGAAAGCGTATTGAATAGTTGTTGCTGTTTAGTATTTACTATTGTTGTCAAATTACTATTATTGTTACCATCAATTATTTATCATTCTTACCATTTATATTCGTTAAGTCAAGTATTATCATTGATAAATGTTACCGGTTACTGATTCTTATTATTTATTTGCCATGTCAACATTCCAATAGTGTTGTCATAAATTGCCATTAATTGACTATTATTGTTATTGAAATTGACTTACTTATTGGCAATATTATTGATTTACCATGACTTGAAGTATTATCAATTAGTTAACTCATAATATTATTGGACTTGATCAACATTGAATTAAGCACTTGATTATGTTATGATAATTATTCACTTGGCTGAAACTTACTATAACACATTATCAGTTGATTATAAATTAACTTCACAGCTCACTTGAGCAGTGTTCCAAACCCCTGTTGGTTGATGATTAGTTCGCGGATTTTTTTTCTACCCTTCATAGTCATTGGGGATTATAATAATCCAATACAGGAATCCCTATAAACCAACCAGTATAATAAATCACTATTATTATTATCAATGATTAACTTACCTGAAACTGTTTGATATCATCATCGTTAATCATTGCTGGTTGGTGGTTTGGAACATGAATTTTATTGTTCCATATATTGGCAATTTCATAATCCCAACTGACGAACTCCATCATTTTTCAGAGGGGTTGGTTGAAACCACCAACCAGTATATCAATTGGATAACCATTAATAACCATTAATAACCATTAATAACCATTAATAACCATTAATAACCATTAACCATATATTAACCATATAATAACCATATAATAGCCATATAATAACCATATAATAACCATATAATAACCATATAATAACCATAATATAATAATCATATAATAACCATATAATAACCATATAAATGAACCATTATTAACAGTGTATTAACCACAGATGAACCATCAATTTGATTTAACCAACCAGATCCCTCCGCGTGCGTTTTTTGTTCCCTATCGCACAGGCCCAGCTGCGACATGCCGCGCTGTTCCGTCCATGACAGCGGCGCAAAGGAAGGTGGGGATTTGCTCAAAATCCCCATGGGGAAAGCCTGAAAATCCCATGGAATCTATGGCAAAATTGGCAAAATCCAAGAAAACCCATGGTAAATTGCCATGTTGATGGTATTTGATGGTCATGTTGAGGATTTACATGGATTTACCACAGGGTTTATGGCAAGTTTCATGGAAAGCGATGATAAACCATTTGATTTAGGAGGATGTCCCACAGGTGTTGAAGTTGGAGAACTACATCAAGTCGCAGCCCAAAGCATTGCAGAAAACCTTGTGGAAACGCGCCTTGTTGAGGTGGGTTTTTTTCTGCCTGTCTTGGTGAAGTGTGGTGATTTCATAGGAGAAGGGTAAATCCCTCCCATCCCCCTCTTCAAGGTCCCCTCATAAAATATGGGTAATTCTCCTAACAATAGATGATGGTTTTCATGGGAGTGTTTTTCATATTAGGGGAAGGGATATTTCATGGGATGTATCAACTACCCTCTGGTAATTCAACGTAGCTATTGGAAATGGCCATTTATAGTGGATTGACCCATTAAACATGGTGATTTTCCATAGTTACGTTAGTTTACCAGAGGGTATCAACTTAATATTCACCCAAATCTGGTGGCTTGATTCGTATGTATATTCATCTGGGGATGGATTCCAACATCTATACTTTGCCATACAAATTTCGGGTGATGAATCCATCCATTACCACATAAACTTACCAAATTATGATCTATAATCTAGAAAATAATGATAATCCATAAGAATGGATTGGGATTTTTCATGATCCAAAAAATGACTGATAAGAATGATTTTTTTTTGTTTTTAAACCCCATTGACACCCTGATAGTTTGAAGGTGATTGGCCAAGCCGCAACCAGGGCATGGTTGATCTTCCGAAGAAAAATCCACTACGTACAGGTCCTGGTCTTCGTAGGTAAAGAACATTCCACTACTCTGTGGTAACATAGCTATGGAAAATGATGGAAGATGGCAATGTCTTATAGGTAAAAACCATCTAGAAGTGTCGATTTTTCCATGGCAATGTTACATTACCAGATGGCATGATATATATATATAGAGAGAGAGAGAGAGCAATAGCCATGGGCTACAATCCAGGTTCTGACTGTTTACAATGTAATCCCTGGAATCTATATGTTTGACAGGACTTAAACCCGTTACAAATCGAAGAGAGCTTGATGCAAATCATAAATTATCACCATGGCCATAGCCAAACCAGTTTTGATTTATACATCATACATCATTGTGAGAATTCAGCAATTCAGCCCATGATTCAGAGGGTGGCATTGGACCTATTCCTCTCAAGGGTGTTTCTAAGTGGATGCGTCCAGTTTATTCCCAATATAATACAATGAACATCTAGTAAAAATTAAGATGTCAGTCACAAATGCAGGAAATTCCCACTAGGATTTTGCTAGTCTCTCCAACTGGTGTTTTCTGTAATTAAAGATTACATTCAAAAAACTGTGTTGTTCACGCAGAATTTTTGCCAGTTCAAGTACCGTTTGCTTTCATTAGATGAACTTTTGCCAGTTCCAGCAATTAGTTTCAAACCTCAAGAACCTAAATCTTTCAGTGTTTCTTAGCAGTAAATCATCCAAAATCCACATGTTGAGTCCTCATTTTTGGATGTTTGGATCATTTTTGGCGGCCGTAAAATTCCCCAACACCTTGGGCGTTTCGTTTCCGCTGTGCCACAGGTACCATCCCGACAAGGCTCTGGCGCAAAGCGAAGCGAGTGAACCCAAAAGTGCAGAGGCGGGAAAAGTTGGGGATTTTGGCCAGTTCATGGCATATTCATCGGATATACTATGGATATATATGGGGATATGATGAAATATAGATATATTCATGGGATATTCATGGGATGATGATATATTTAATATATATATATACATAGATATACATAGATATACATAGATATACATAGATATACATAGATATACATAGATATACATAGATATACATAGATATACATAGACATGGATATATATATATATATGTTACATCACCAACTGTCATTTCAACAGTCATTGGATTTGTGGCTGGGTGGTTCATCCGGAAAAATGGGAATATCAGACTGGATATTATATAAACAACAATATCGAGATATTTTTGGCTATTTTTCATGAGATACAGGGATAGGGACTGACTATCCCTAGTGTCCAAAAATAGTGCTACGACTGTGGGGAAAACTAGGATCTGGATGTGTAGTTTAGGATCTAGATCGGCCATCGGAGGAAAATGTCCATTGCTGGCCTCGTATCAGATTTGATCGCCCCAGGGTTGACATTATGGTTCTCAAAAAAACAAAACTGGCACTTCGTATCTAGCAAGTATGAAAGGATCAAGAATTCATTGCCTTTGATATGTTCTTTTTCAATGAAGAAGATGAGCAATTTTTTGCGTATATTGTCGTTCATATTTCATTAAATCAGATTCCTCTCACATCACTGTCACCCAAAAAATGTCTTTGGTTTCAGAAACCCATTACTATGGTGGATATTTCATTGGATAGATATGGATAGATAGATGTATATATCCCACTACATTCCCATGCTGGTTGGTGGTTTGGAACATGAATTTTGTTGTTCCATATATTGGGAATTTCATAATCCCAACTGACCTCAGAGGGGTAGATCAACCACCAAGCAGCATGATATCATCATAAAACACTGGAGTTGTCCACCTCTTTGGTCAGCAAACACAGCTGCAGGTCTTCATCGAGGTGAAGAGGACTAATCTGGGCCGCTGAATGGCTTTTTTTGGACCCCCAAAAAAATCTGGGCCCGGTTGGAAAATCCATAGCGGGCTGTAACTTATGAATTACCCGGCCTGTAATGACTAACATAGCCATGGTATAGATGGTCCATTTATAGATGGTTTACCTAGCTATAAAATGGTGATTTTCCAGTTCGCTATGTTAGTCATAACCAGAGGGTACCAGAGGCGATAATTGATGATGAACTCATGGGATTTTCCATGGGATGTTCTGACATTGTTTTATGATACCCCAGTGATGGTAATCTTAATGGGGGAACCATGAAAATAGTATACATATATATATAGTTATATAACATACATATATATATATATATGTGCAAATGCCAAGCTTTCATGGTTGATCAATAGCCCCTTTTTTTGTGATGACCATGGGATCTGTTCTGGATACATGGGATAACCATTCTCAGAAGAGACGCCAAGGTGTTGAGGACGCCCCAGATTCCAACCTTCATCGAAAAGGGATGATGGACATGATATTAATCAAACCCTGGGGAGATCACGAGAAAAAAAATGGATAAGAAAATCATTATCATATATATATATATATATATATACAAGGATATAATATATATATATATGATTATATATGATATAATATGTAATATATCTGATAATGATCTATATGTATTTATATATATATATATATACATGGACTTGTAACGGAAAAAAATCACGAAAACAGAAATATCTTTGAGAATTCCAGATTCTACTTCAGGATGATTATACATATGCAGACTATCATTACAAGTCACAATGTCCCCTGCCGAGATATGATCCTGTAGGAATTATATAGATCTGACATGATATGACTAATATGGTTCAATATTAGATTACTAATATTGAGCCTAATCTGTATATTCACCAGGAATTACAGAGCTCATCAGCTCATCTATAGTAATATTGCTCATGGTTATGATATTCTGGTGGATGTCAGATATCTCCAATTTAACTGCGACCGTTAGTAACAGGAAATACGACCTCTTCGTTAGCGGCTGAGCAGCTGGAAGCAAAAAAAGATGGGCCGTGGCGGCCAGTTGCTGGTAGATGGTTGGTAATCTTTGGTAGACCCTCTGGTAAATCAACAAAAATCAACTGGAAATCCATGTAGGCAACCAGGCAAATAAAGGAATATATTTGGAATATCATGAGATTTATATCATCAACACTCAACAACTATATCCAATGTTGGTCTGCTTCCGCGAATCTATACTTGGTGGCCCGGCTGGCCCTACTTTTTTTGAGTGGGTGTGTGTGTGTGTGTGGACTGGTCCGCTTTTAACTGGGGTGAATCTGAACTAAAAAAATCTGGGGTGAAGCACCAAGTCGTCGATATAGACATCCAGTCAGATCCATAGCTTCCCCTGGGAAAATGATTCACCGGAGGCTCCGGACAGGGATCCAAAAAGGGAACGAAATCGGCCATGGCTTACCGGGCCATACCGGGCCTTTCCGATCCACCGATGACCGATGATGTTCCCAGCTGTTGCCACGGTCGGAGAGACAACCGGAGGCTAACTTTTTGGAGAGACAAGCGAATCATATGAATCATTTGAAGAATCCGGCAGCATGGATACAGCCTGAACTCTTGATCTTGTTGGTTGAGTTGTATCACAAAATGGATACCATCTCATGGATACCATCTCATGGATACCATCTCATGGATACACAGAAAATATATCAACATATTGCTCAGATAGCCACAAACATCTGGGTAAACTATAACGACCTCACTGATCTCCCTCACTGGAAATCATGGTTTTTATAGGGAAATCATCCCCAAATGGCCGCAAGATTCAGGTTAGTGACTTAGTGAAATATTATAATTTACCCAGATATTTGTCTACATGGCTTTTCTGGAATTCTACCCTCTGGTTATTTAACATAGCCATGGTATAGATGGCCCATAATTTACCCAGAAACATGTTCTCTTCCTCTGATCTGGTTTTCCCAGCGATGACTTTTCCGCCAGATCTTCGTTCGGATTCTCCGCAGCTTCCGGATGAAGGCCACGGGACGCTACGGGGACGCTGTGTTTCTGCTGAGGGACGGAAGAGCTTCCCCAAGGCCACGGGAAAGACTTGGAAAACTGGGGAATCTATAGGAAATCATAGGTGTATGATTCATGATTGTTTAGTTTAATTTAGAACTCTTTGAATGATAGCCTTGAATACTTTGGTTATTGAACATAGCCATGGAAAACTCCCATGACAGGTACATCATCTATAAATGTGCCATTGGGGAAGCGGCAAGCTTTGGGATCTAATCAGCCAAGCGAATGAAAATGCAAGTCCCGATTGGGAGGGAGTGGACATAGTAGTATATAACTATATGATACTATATGTATAACTTATATAACGTATATGACATGTATAATTTATATAACTTATATAACTTATATTAATATAACAATATTTAACTTACATAGTTATTATATAGCATTTCTATAGCTATTATATAACTATGACCAGTGAAGATGCGGGTATCTAGAAGCGAATGGACACACAAACACGCGCGTGTAACCTTACCATCTTGATGATTTGGTCTAGGTTAGCAGTGCCCATCAGTGCCCGAACGCCACATCATTCTGTGTTTTTTTTTTTTTTTTCGTACTGCTACTGCAATCGACCATATGGCTATGGGTCATTTTTTTGGTACCCCAATGATTGGATGGTTAATACTAAACATAGACTTACCCTCTGGTAAACTAACATAACTATGGAAAATCACCATTTTCAATGGGTAAATCCACTATAAATGGTGATTTTCCATAGTTATGTTAAATTACCAGAGGGTAAATCATCAAAAAAAAACCAATCTGTGGTCCATGTCTTTAATTTTGACCCAAAGCCGCCAAAGCCTTTTTGACCAAGCCATGGGAGATGGAAAAACCAGCTAAGTTGGTGCCAATAAGTTCAATAACTATCTGGTTGGTGGTTTGGAACATTTGGATTATTTTCCATTTCATATATGGATTATATGGGATGTAATCCTTCCCATTGACGAACTCATATGTTTCAAGATGGTTAAAACCACCAACCAGCTATGGTTTATAGGTGATATTTCATGATATATCTATAGTTAATGGGATTATAACCCATTGATAACGGGGGTTGCACCACCTTGCAATAAGCATCTATCATTCAACCATTCGAGGATGCGCTGGACATAAGTACCCTCTGGTAATTTAACATAGCTATTGAAAATGGCCATTTATAGTGAATTTTCACATTAAAAATTGTCATTTTCCATAGTTATGGGACAGTTTACCAGAGGGTATCCAGAATGCCCATTGTACAACAAAAAAACCACACGGCCCATCAACATCCATCGCGGTCGTTTTTTGTGGTCACGCCAGGTCACACCCCAGTGCTACTTGCGTTTGGAGAAACAGTTCCCTGAAGTCAACCAGGTGCGGTGACTTGATGTAGCGGCTACGAAAAAAACAGCTGGTTGATTGGTTACCCTCTGGTTATGTCAAAATAGCTATTGAAAATGGCCAGTTATAGTTGATTTACCCATTGAAAGCATGGTGATTTTCCAGTTCGTTATGGGACAGTTTACCAGGCCGGGTAATGGGAGGCACAACATGAGGCACAGCATATTGGAAATGATCCGAATCTTTGGGAAGCCCTATCAGATCTATCAGCTAACTGCTGAAACATCAACATCAACATGTGGGGGAAAATGTTTCCACGATTGATCTGGAAATCTTATAGAAATCTTATAGAAATATTAATACAATGCAAAGATATTAATGCAAAAATATATGGCAGCTAATGATAGAGCTGGTTTTGAAAGTTTAGAAAGCACAAGTCGATTACGAAACTTGCTGATTTCATCTCGGGGAATGAACTGTGGGATCAATAATATCATAGATAACATATATATATATATACACAACATATATACACACAACATGTTTATTAACCATTGATATAAAGTTTGGGTTGATACCATGGTCTTCATGACAATGGTTGATATCATCCCAGGTCGATCTCGCGGAGCACCTACGCTTCTGCCACGAGCAAGAAGCGCGACAGGCGCGGGTATCACGACAGGATTTCGAATGGCTTCTTCGAAAAACAAAAAAAAACACGTGTGTTTGAACAAAGAAACAAAAAGCATAGTTTAATATAGTTAAAAAAAGACAAAAATGAAGTACGTTTAATTGAGCCACCTCCAAACATTTCTGTTTGGGTTTCAGATTGTCTTTATATTTTTCCGAACTTACGAAGATGATATGCGTGAGGACCCAGGCTCTGCACATCAACCAGATGAGTAGCATAGTCAAAAAACAGTCACTGTTCATGGCGAAAACCTATTTTTTGCCGGCCAAATCACTATGTCACTGTTGGCCGAATCTCCGATGTTTCTAGAAAAGATCTACATCACATCTGTCGTTTCCTTGCCGCATTTGTGATGATGACACGTCCATGTTATGACATCCCCTTTTTTGTGCATACGCATGGCAAATTGTTGGTAAATTTCTCGTTTGTTGTTTCGAAGCAAATCATTGCTGATGAGTTACCCCTTTTTTGCTCCTGACACATGTTGATGTTGACCAAATCCCCACTGCTGCGACGTTGTTTTATGATTTTGCTAAAGGTCACCCAAAAAGTAAACTCCTACTTATGTAGAATCATTAGAATCCCAAGTCCTATTGGTATTATACCAAGTCCTACTAAAGTACCAGCATTTTATTCTCTATGTACTTGACAGAAATGGGGATTCCATCCAAGGTGAGTCTTCCATTTGATTCTTAAAAATACTGGCTTTTCATTGGATTATAAGGACCAGTTTTTTTTGGACCAGTTAAATTCATGGTGCTTATTCATCCCTTATACCAGGGCTTATAATTCATCTCTGGGGGTCTTCTAGTCGCTCCCACGACAAAATAGGCTCGGCGGCGCCTAATCCTGTCTCGTTGGCGCCAGCGACGGGTGCTCCTCAAAGCCCAGGTGGCCTTGAAAAATGTGGAAAAATGTGGAAAAGCCATGGAAAGCGCTTGGAAAATGATCTAGAAATGCTGGGTTACTCAAAATCATATCGAAGTGTTATTTGCATTGTTATTTGCATTAGATATGTAAGAAAATCAAGAACTGAAATGAATTAATATGTTTCTTCCCATCGAATCTTAATATACGTATAGTACAATATTAAGGAACTCTTAGTACTCTTTAGTAAATATCGAAGAATTTCATAGGAACGAAAAGATTAAACCTAAAGTTTGAGCTTGATCATGGACCAAGCGCCAAAAATTGTCACTGAGTTAACCCAATGGATCCAATGTCTATAAACCACTCGATTCACGTGGTGTTAAAATATAACAATGGTGTTCATGTTATATACTTTATGGAATGGTTAATAGAAAACATAAAAACACTCCAATGATGTTCCCATATAAAAAAATATCCAAGGTGCCAGAAGCGTTCCAAATTGCAAATGAAAATGACCTCGCCGGCCGTTTGTCCAATGAGTCTGTTCAAGAGCCCCAAATAAAAGGCCATCAGAAATCAGAAATTCTCGTGGATCATAAACCATGATTGTTTGTATATCAATGTGTTGGATACCCTCTGGTAAACTGTCCCATAACTATGGAAAGATCCACCATTTTCAATTGGAAAATACACCATAAATAGCCATTTTCAATAGTTTTTTGTATGTTTACCAGGCCGGGTAAGTCCCATTAAAATCCCATTAAAATCCCATTAAAATCCCACTGTTTACCAGGCCGGGTATGTCATATGTGTTTAAATGGCTCAGTTCTCCGATCCCATTTTTCCAGGGTTCCGAGCTTGACTCCGATCCTGAAAAGGCGGGGAGAGGGGGGAAAATTGATATGATGAATCTTCAGGAGGTACATATTGGATATTAATTGTGGAACATCAACACTGGTTGGTGGTTTCAAACATTTGGATGATGTTCCATAATTCCATTTTATAAAAAAGGGATGTCATCCCAACCCCATTGACGAACTTTGCCTTTCATATTTTTCAGAGGGGTAGGTCAACCACCAACCAGTATATCAATTGGATAGCCATTAATAACCATTAACCATTAATAACCATTAATAACCATTAATATCCGTTGATTAATGAGACATCATCAGCAATTGGGTGTTTCTTAGCCCCAAAAAATGCGGTTCCACGGATTCTCCTTTCAAAAAAAAACGAAAAACCGGTGAATTTTTGGTGCAATGCTGTGCAGAGCATTTCTGATGCAACGTGCATCGGAGCATTTCTGTCGTCACAATCAAAAAGAAAGACATCAGGGCATTGAAGATCCAAAAAAATTATTGTGGTATATATGGGATCCATAAATCAGCCGATTGAAGATCCATTGTATACTCTAGAGTATATTGAAGATCCATTGTATATATATATACATATTATCATATGTATTGTCATGTTTTTTGAAGAGTTTTTATGTGGTAAAGCCTGTCGAGTTCCGCATTGTTTTTATGTTCGACATCAATGGACGATCCTCCTATGGTAGTCACTGGCATCCCATGGACAACCTGAAGGAACCCAACTATTGCTGATTTCTCGGAAGGTACCCGGCCTGGTAAACTCTCCCATAACGAACTGGAAAGATCCACTCTGCTATGGGTAAATCAACTACTTCTATGGCAATTTTCAATAGCAAACTGTTTGTTTACAGTTCCACTAATCCCATTAAAATCCCATTAAAATCCCATTAAAATCCCACTGTTTACCAGGCCGGGTAGAACCTTTTTCGGTTCCTAAGCTCGGTTGGTTTGGGTATTTTTCTTGGCTCCCGCAGGAAAAGAGACGGAAGAATTCCAAGCGGACGTCGCGCAGAGAGAAAGGGTGGAAGTAATTAAACGATCAGTGGCCTTCTATCAGACAATAGGAGTCTTGATCAAAATGACCAACCTAAAATAGGAGGAGTTCATAACAAAATGACCAACTTTGGGTCTCTACCGCGTGTTTCCATACATCCCCATGTCATTCCTCGATGTTGAAACATTTGGAACTCACCCCAAACCAGTGTTAAAATTGCGTTGTTGTTATTTTTGCGGTAGAGGATGGCTGTGTAACAAGATACAGTATCCGGTGTAGACCTTAACCAGCTGTGGTAAATCCATGTTCGCAAATCTGGTGGTATGTCTACCCTCTGGTAATTTGTTACATAGCTATTGAACATGACCCATTTATAGTTGATTTACCCATTAAAGATGGTGATTTTCCATAGTTATGGGACAGTTTACCAGTTTACCAGAGGGTAGATATTCTATTCCCAAATGGGCTGGAAACCTCTTAAAGGCACCTTGTAGCACTCATGCCACGTCACCAGCACGTGGCAGATCTTCTTGCGGCAGGTGGACCAGTGTGGCGTTGAGCAATGGATCAAAACTCCGGTAGTACATGATGGTGGTTGCAATTATGAAAACCCATGAATAACCATAATTATTAGTTAATGATGACCAACCATTGTACTAACTATTGTACTAACCATTGTACTAACCATTGTACTAACCATTGTACTAACCATTGTACTAACCATTGTACTAACCATTAATGGCCATGACTAATACAAAGCATTGTTGATGAAAAGCCTATTAAAAGGGGGTTGCCTAAAATGGGTGTACCCCCACTGGTGACGACTGGAGATCCTCCATGACTTATGAAAACCTGGTAGACCTGGTGGTAGACCTGGTGGAATATACGTACCATTTGCGGATGGTTGAAATCCTGCCTGTTTTTTGATTTTGTGGATGGCTTATGGCATGTGGTTTAGCATGGTTTAGCACAATAAGATCATTGTAGCCATTGAATGTGGATTGATGATTGGGCTTAAAATCAGATCCTATATGAAATTGATGTTTTTTTTTATCGTGATATGTTTGACCCATACTTGAACCACTTCACTAGGTGGACTCACATTTGTACATACTTGAACCACTTCACTAGGCAAATTAATGCAAAATGTACCATTCTGAGTGTAATTCCCCTGATCTTATGAATTCTGGTGATTCATTGGGTAATGGGATTCTGAAAAACTTGCCGATCTAATGGCAATGACCAGTGTGTTCCATTAAGCCACCATCAGACCATCAAGGATCCATCGTCCATTGCTCAGCTGCCGCCGATGTATCCAATGTGAACAGCGATGCACAAGAAATGCCAGAAAAGCTTTCGTCCGAATATCCCGTCTACCACGATTCCACTGGAATCCACGGCTTAATCATCACTCATGTTAGTAAAGCAATGCCATAGACCACCCATATGTTCATGGTTTATATCGCCAGTCAAAATGATAAATTTAGTGACACTATTGCTTTAGTGACACTATTCAGGACTGGTCCAGGCTGGAACAAACCGTGGGAGGTTTAAAAGGTGGAGAATGCGGTGGTGGAAACCCCAAGTATCCCACTAAAAATGGGACTTATATATCCCAGCTGGCTTTGAAATGTCCATAAGCTACTATACCGACTATACCCATGAAGTTAGTTTGTGGCTTATGGTTATACCGAGTTATGGCCCACAACTCTTTTTTTGTAACGACCTCAGTGGCTCAGTGGCTCAAAATTTGCGCTTTTTTTATCGTTTGTTGCAGGTTGTTCGCCTAATGGTGATGAGGAGAAGGACAAGGACAAGGACAAGGATGAGGATGATGCCGGCGATGACGATTCATCGATGATTCTATTGATCGATGATTCTAAGCGATTCTCATTTTTCGGTGTATATGATAAATATACATATTAATATATATATATATGTATTCCAATATGTCGGATGGCGCGTCCTCACCCGTCGATGAATTCTCCCTCTTATTCCGCGCCTCAGAGTTGGAGTTGTTCAACGGGTTTCCCACCGCTTCGCTCTGCAGCCATTCACAGCAGAGCGCCTTGGCGCCTCGTGCTATGTTCCCAGAGATTTTTTGATGGATCCAGATGGATGAGAGATTAGGCACTTTCTTGGTTGGTCTAGCCGCGGTCTACATCAAATATCCGAAGTCAGAAGTCTAGAAAAAGAAGATGGACAATCAGTTGATATGCATTGAAACTATGTTGGAACACCCCAGAAACACCAGAAAGGATGAGATGTGCTCTTTGTTCATGTCAGCCTGTCAGCCACTAAAGTTTTTTTTTAAATTTGTTTTCGCAGTGATCCTTCAGCATTCGAACCATAAAAAGTTTGGTTAAGCCATTCCCATCCAACAGGCCCCCAAAAAACAACAGCCCATCACAGCGCACGACATCGCGATCGCGATCGGAGCTGAGAGGTGCAGGGATTTTCACCATGGGGATTTCTGATGATTTCTGGGGTTTAATGGTAATGTCAACCATTAGGGATGTTTCAACATTAGGTAATGCCTCCCAACTGTTCCGAATCAAAAAAACTAGACGACTTCAAAATGAGATAATACCAATTAATACCATGAATTTTCAGGATTGATAACGACCAACCATGACTTGTTTCATTCTGTTGTTTCATTGTGGTAAGCCAGAGCTCACCAGGTCAACCCAACAGCAACGAAACTCCTTCCTTTTTCTACCTTTCGCTTTGATCTGGGATCTCGACCAGAAAAGGCAGCTGACAGTCGCAGCCAATGCAATATGGAAAATTCAAATGCAAAATCAAAATGTTGAATGTGGATTCCAAAATGTGCACTTCTCGATTTGTGCGTAAACTCTCTTGCATGCAGGCAGTGCAGGGTCTGTCTCTCTTGC
>Ga0126342_10002729_pt1 | contig 28082 bp, 23 predicted proteins | sample Cyp1metagenome_FD_92528 | JGI IMG/M metagenome (GOLD analysis project Ga0126342, IMG submission 92528) | Coral microbial communities from Lord Howe Island, Old Settlement Bay, Australia - Cyphastrea 1 metagenome | ecosystem: Host-associated > Invertebrates > Cnidaria > Coral ... | reverse complement strand
AAGGTTCTTGGACATGATTTGCCATTGTCGTTTGAAAAGTCTGACAGCTGATTCAGCTCTGTTAGGCCATGGGGTTCTTGAACCACAGGGACATTCCTTGATACCATGAGTTCGGTAATAAGTTATCTTGATCCAAGAGCTTTACTCTGTAGGAAGGGTGGAGGATATATACGTATATACGTATAACTAAGGCATTTGTCCAAGACATATATTGACACATATGAGCCGCATATGTAAGAAAATACAGTGGCTAAACACATTAACCCTCATATCAATTCAACATAACCATGTAACATGGGAAAATCTATGTTTGCAGACACCTTGCAAGTTAATTCAGCACGGGTTTGTCATCTCAACCTTTGCCTAAAACACCTGTGCATATTACATCACATCAACGAACTCGCTTCGAAAAAAATAAGTCATGGCCATGCTCGATCGATCAACGGCAAGGCCAGTCAGGAGCAAACGATTTTATCTTCTGTTCCACAAGCTGAATCGACCCAAGCCCATGTCAATGACAATGAGCAGCGGCAGCACTATGTGCGCAAAAAGGGTGGGTGATCCTAATGTACAAACTTGGATGGGATTTTAGCAGTCAAAACTCCAGGTCAAAATCAATGTCACTTATGGACATGGACATGGCCTGCTGGACAGCGGCCTGTGTACCATCATCTTCAGTCAGGCACTCGGCACACAACAGAAGGGACACATCAACCGCACAAATGGCTGAAGTTGAAAACGAATTCCCGGCAAGGTCGCTCAATTGAACATCTGTGCAAGCGGCAGCACCAGGCAAAGACTCATACGGATACCCTTGCACACGCATGAAATCTCGGCCCGTGAGGTACCTATTTAACTTGAAATTGAAAAGGTGAGCTCCTGGGGTGATTGTCGGGGACAATTCGGAAACACTAAACCTAGCTCGTGCCATCATCTGACTAGTATCAGCCCAAACATTTGCGGGATCCATGGCTCCAGCCACGCACAAAATCTCCTTCTCCCTGGGCAGGATCGTAGACAGCCACGGGTTATCGTGGAGAGAGGGTGGCACAGGAGGCGGCCAAGCGACACCCAGCTCCTCGCAGAAGTCCATGTGCATCGTCACCCATTTTGTGTCCTGAGAAGAAGGTTGACATGATCACTCGACAATGAGCACAGTGCGACGAGACAAGACAGAACAAGACGGGCGTGCTGTTGAGTGAACCGCAACAAGAAGGACCGCTGCTGACAGTATCGAAACCAGAATATTTAAATTGGAAGTGAACCCGAACATAAGGGAATGGCAGGGAGGATTCAACGGACTACTTCTGCCAACACGATCATGAGAGCGCATTGCGTGCCGTTGGTTCAGCAAAAAAACATGGACAAACCTGATGGCATCGATTATCACTATCATCACGTATCTGAAACATCGTCTCAACGTTGGAAGTTCAAGGATATTGATATGATATCGTCATCGTCCATCTATACTTATCGAACCGATGATTATTCCGAGAACCAACCGACGATTGAAATCGTGAAATCAATCACAAGATTCTTTCTGAATCTCACCTTCTGCAACACGCCTGTCATGCTCTGCCCTAGCTTCTTGTCGACGGGCAAGTTCAGCCTTGAGATACATGTCATTTGCTGGCAAAATGAAGCGATCGAGTGGTAAAGGGCCTGTCTTGAGTGCATCCAACATCTTTGCTACATCATTGAAGAATTGCCCGGGATCCGTTGCTGGTGTCACGGATCCATCCAACCGTACTGCGACCACATAGACCCTTTTCCTGCGGGGCAGCTCAGGGCAAGATTGAGATTACCTGCGTTTGGATGAATGGTCCGAATGGTGGGTTGGTGAGCTGCTGGCTGATGGATGGATTGAAATTACCGGTTTAAATGGTTTGTCCAAGAGCCAATCAATAATTAACACATTCACTGACCTTTGTGGTTCTTGTATTCAGGATTACTACGACGACGATTACCCTGATCACTGATCTGCCTGTTACTAATGACTCCATACCATTGCCCAGAACACTTCCCAGATCCCAGCTCGGGTGGATACATGTCCTGTTCTGAGGAAGAATGTAATCTGATGTTGTGATGTGGAAGACGCGGCAAGCATACATACCTCCATCCAACGAGCTAAGCTCGTCCAGTGCCTTGCTGAGGTTGGAGTCTGACACTGACTCGCTGCCTATACCAGATACATTCTCTAAAACGACAAGCTTCGGCCGCACAGCTGAGATAACACCCAGTGTTCCGTAGAACGTGCTCACAGAGCAGTTGGTATGGTCCTGGCGTTTCATTGACTCCCTGTACTCCGAGAACTTCGTGTTCATCAGGCTGTTCCCTTTGCATGAGAATCCACTCTTCAAAATGAAGATGTCGCCCAAAGTCCTCTGAAGATTCGATGACTCGGAACATATACACCAAATATTTGGGGAAAAGGCGTGTTAAAGATGGTGTTGCATAAACACTAGCTACCTCATGGCCCGGAGGTGATGAACCAACCGCAAACATTCACACATCTCGAATCATGAATCATGACATGACTGACTATGACTATGACTATAGCGAGTCATCGCCACCATCGTCATATTTAAGTCTACAAACAAAGAAACAAAAATACAAAAAAAAACCTAAACATATATATATATATATATATATAAACTATTATCTCTACATCATATCATATAATTAATATATCAATATTAAAAAAATGTATTTAATGTAATTATAAAAATATATGCGCATATAATGCAAATATCTATCCTCAACAGCCCAACGACATCCTTTTCATCATCATCACACCGGCCAAAAGCACGATAATCTCATCATCAGCATCGTCACCATCATTATCATCATCATCATCATCATCATGATCATCATCGCCACCGCCACCATCACCATCATCGTCACCACCATCATCACCATCATCCGCAGGGACGTGGAGGACCCACACGCACTCCCAGGGCTACCACCCCCCAGGGACGTGGGGACCACACACGCACCCCCGCCGCTCATCATCATCAACATCGTCATCAGCATCTTCAGCAGCATCATCATCATCACCACCATCATCATCGTCATCACCCTCATCATCGTCACCGTGACACTTTCGTTATCATCATTAACAACATTAGCATCACCATCATCATCATCATCATCACCATCATCATCATCATCACCACCGCCACCATCGGCAGGGACGTGGAGGACCCACACGCACCCCCAGGGCTACCACCCCCCAGGGACGTGGGGACCACACACGCACCCCCTTTCGCTCATCATCATCAACATCGTCATCAGCATCATCATCAGCATCATCATCATCATCATCATCATCATTGTCATCATCCTCATCATCATCATCATCCTCTTTGTCATTATCATCATCATCAACAAGATCATCATCATCATCCTTTCCATCACCATCATCACCATCATCACGATCATCACGATCATCACCATCATCATCAGCATCATCATCATCAGCAGCACCATCAACATCATCTTTTCTTCTTCATCATATTCATCATCATCGTCCTCATCATCGTCATCGTCACCACCATCATATCATCACCATCAAAATAAACAACCATCGGCGCGCAGTAAAACAGACAAACCCCAACTATCAAAATAGTCCAACAAAATAAATTTAAAATACGATGTGATGTGAAATAAATGCTACGGGCTGATGTCAGGGGCATGGCCATTAATCCCTCATTGAGTCATTGCAAACGGTTGTATGCGAACGGTTGCGAACGATATTGCAAGCGGTTGCGAACGGTTGCAATCGGTTGCGAACGGTGAGAAGCGGTTGCAGGCGGTTGCGACCTGCAGGTGACACAATGTTGAATGAGAATGATGAGTAAAGTTTCACTCTCAGACCTCCAAAGCTAAAAAGGAAACCCTTGACTACGCACGCGCAGGGAAAACATGTCAAACTTATCCGGAGTTGTGTTTGTAAAGATTCGGATTGAATTGAAATAAAAACAACTCATATGCTGATGTATGACTGTGACTGTGATGACTCTCATCACTGATGACATAGAGGTGGTCTGGTACTGTGTGTGTTTTTACCCACGTCATCCCTACGAACTGCCTATATTATATCAGCTATATATAATATAATATAATATAAATAATATAAATATGAATATTGATGTAGTGGGCTATGCATCATGGCTGCGATCGATAAATTCATGACTCAGACTCATATAGCCTGTCCTCGGGTCGCATGGTTTTTTGTGTTGCAGACAGTAGTGCGGCTTTTTGGCCTTGTTCTTCTTTCGGTCATCTGCATCATCGGCGAGGTCCATGTCCACATCTGCACACTCCCCAATCGATCCGAGACTGACAACATCGTCGAACACGCACACCGATTGGCTGACGACGTTGTTGATGAGGAACTGCTGTTTCCACGGTTCCTTCTCGCATATGAATGCCAAGCTGCACCGAAGTGGCGACAGGAATTCCTCAGAAAATTGTCTCACAACAGTCTCAAACACTAATTCTCCGGCACCGGAGCCTGAACATAGCGAAGCCATTTTCATGTCAGTAGGCAGTGACAAGACATCCTTTCCAAGCAAGTCTTTGCCCTTGCGAACGTACATGGATGCCACATTCGTCAGCAGGTTCTCGATGTCAACAGAGTCGTCTTCATTCAAAATGCGATGGTGACGAGCCCACGCAAGTTCACCCAAGTCAACATGGCCTTCGCTGGGAGAAACTTTGCTGGGAGAACCATCCTTGCCAACATCATCTCGATCAGGATGGTCAATCTTTTTGGTGCTTTCACCAGTTTCATTCATCTCAGTCTCAGTGGTGCTGGTGGTCTGTGCAGGAATGGCTGTATTGGCAGCGTTGGTGTCCCCAACGTTGCCCTCTGAATCCTTGGTCTTGCTTTCTGTCTCTGTACGTCTACGTCTTTTCACTGGCTGACTTTCATAATCGGAGTCTGCCTTGCCTGCATCGGAAGCAACGTCACCTGCCGTGATCTTGACCCCGGGTGGTGTACTTGGACTGAGATTGTCACTATCAATTACACCTTCTGGTTCATCTCCTCCAAAAAGATTGCGTGGCTTGTCATGCTGTGTAGGATTTTCACCACCAGATGATGCTGGCTCAACGGACGTACCCAATGCCAATGCCGATGCCTGATCTGATTGGGGCTCCTGCACAGAAGTGCCTGCTTCATCAGAAAGGCGACCAGGTCTCAGGCAATTGCAGCTATTGGCGCTATTGGCAGCGGCATCTGTGGAAGCATGGATTCCTGGCGGCACTGGTTCGTCGCAGGCGTCGCCCTTGGTCAATCCCTGTGTTGTTGACGGCGTTGCTTCTTCGCCATCGTGACACTTCTCAATCTCACGTACGTCTTGCGCAACCAGCGATGGCGGAGGACCGCTTGGAATCACATCACCATCCTCGTCCTTGTGATTGGCCGTATCAATGCTCTCCACATTCTGGAGCTTGTGGTTGATGAAGTTGACTCTGGAAAGATCCAAGGGATCGACACCTTTTTGCGTGAGAAATTCACTGAAGCCCACAAGGTCTGCAAAGCATAGATCCTGTCGAGCAGATTGACACTCAGTGTTGCTGAACTGTGGGTCCTTGGTGTCCGACAAAGTCTTCACAAAGTCTTCATATAAAGGATGTTGCTTGGCTAAAAGAACAGCTTCTTGAAAACCGGGATCGCCTGGATCAACACAACGCAATTGATGATCATCTCCATGTGGTCCACCCTCCTCAAATCCAGTTGGAGACTGCGAGCCGGATGCTGATACACGTCCATGGTCAAGAAGAAGCTGCTCATCCATCATCTCCTCAAGCTTCTCCGTTAATGTCGAACCCCTATCGCTCTCATGGTCACACCCTTCTACACCTTTAGCACTGCACTGCTCCATCTCCTGAAGCATGTCACCAATGTTCACATTAGTCGCAGGAGCATGCACCTAAGCATTGCGCTATCGATCTGATTAGCCGATGGGCCGGTAGAACATGACAATATTATAATTTATAAAACTATACTGCAGCATACAGCTACAGAGTATGTAGAAGGGAATGTAGCATGCAGCAAGTAGCATGCAAGATTCAAGATGCAGCGTGCAGCTTGCCAGGCAAATTCAGCAACCCCAGGCCAGGTACAGGATCATTCAGACCAGAAAAGATACATGCGGAGATGACATTTGGTGGTGTGAACCTAGATTTGCACAGGAATCGCAAACTAGTAGTTAGTAATAAGTAATAAGTAATAAGGGATGTCACGGATATCAGTTCAGCCAAAGCCCCAAGCCGACCAATCGACGTTGCTCACTGTCACTCGCTGCCGCATTCACAGGCAAGTGGCTGGTACTGGAACTGGTGCTTTTTCATCGACATTCATCTCGCTGTTGGCAGCCGAGGGCTTGCCGGATCGGGTAGTCGTAGAAGAGGATGTTGATGTCGAGGTAGTTGATGTCCTTCCACTAACACCAGAGGATGACGCCACAATAGGCGTTTTTCCTGAATCCTGGCTGTCACTTTCCACAATGGTGACTTCGGATGCGCATGCATGTGCACCCGTGTCGGACTGCGATGCTCTAGCTCTGGTATGCACTATACCTGTCAACTTCATCTGACCGGGTGGTGGCGCATGGTCAAATGGATTGCCGTCAGGGCCCTTCTTCACTCTGGACTTCGTCTTACCTTGTACCTTCTGCTTAGGAGTTGGATCTTTGGAGGCTGCATCCGTTGCACGTTTGCGGCCCATGGTGTCGAAGCTAGGATGACGTTTGCTGATGTTGCAAATTTTGCTGACCTGCACCTCCTATGCAACCATGTCGAGATAGAAGCTAGAAGCTACGTGTATCGATTCTGAGTGACGAATCATGAAATAATATTAAGAATCGCATCTAGCAAGTATATGTGACGCAGTCTCTTGGTATGATCGGTATGACGACATGAAAAATATGCGAAATAAAGTGCAGCACTGATCGCCTTACTGTCAGTGGAAAGTAAGCAATGACAAATCCCAGGCTCAGCTCAAACTGAAGTGCAGGCGGCGGAGACACACGCGTCGATAGCGAAAAGCTTTCCGACTTTTCAACATGTCAATCAAAAGCTTCAGGTCTAAAGCATTGATATTCATACCATCATGGACTCTCAACCTTTTCTTCTCACATGCCGCATCAGTAAAAGATCCTTATGATTCGATGCTTGTCATGTCCGTACAGGTAAAGTAAGAAGGGAAATGCAGCAACCAAACCCATACTGCTCCCAGTGGCAAACCACTCAAGCCTACCATTAAACTTGATTCCGAAACATGTGCAGCACTTGGCCACACGAGTGCCTCCATCAGATCAAATCTTATGTGCGAGCAAGTTGCAGTTGCCGGCCACCGCAAAAACAAGCAGAACATTGGGTGGTGCGTGAGAGGGTCATGGGAAAATTGGGAACAACAAATTGTTCAAATTGCCAAATAAGCAATGGCAATTTCAATAGTTTCGTCTCTGTCACTGTGCCTAGTCAGCAACCCATCCAATATTCTGTTGATGTTGGTTCACATCAAGGATTCCTGCTGAACACCCATCACTGTGAATGGGATATACGCAGACGGCGGTAGTGACTGTGTTGGTCACGGTCATTGGAAGCTTATCAACACTATATAGTGTTGGATACAGAAAGCATTTCGACAAAATTCGCAACACAGTCAAATGGCACTGTACAACAGCTCACATCTGTGTCCTCAAAAAATGCAAACCCCGGTTGATGTGATTGTATTTTACTCCGCAAGATTCTGAGCTAGTAGGGATCATGGCCTTCTGTACTGACGAGTTGAATTTTGCTATGGGACGGGTGGTCTGACAAACCAACCCATATCATATGCCTGTATCATGATTCATGATGGAATCATGTCTATATCATCAACAATGCGAGTGTATTTCCTCTTTGAAGCTCATGCTGTTCATCCAAAGTCAGACCATGCCATCTCAGAAGCATTTACGCCAATCCCTGAAGTAGCTAGCAACGATCTCCGGTTTTCTGCAGAGGGAAATGTTCATTGAATAAACCACCTTTCCTCGGAAACAATGGTTCATTTATATTCTTATGTGGACCCAAGAATCAAGCCAATTTCATGTCCCTCTGGTATCGGCCCCCTGAAATCAAAAGCAAAACATAGCAAAACATATTGGCAACAACCATGTTCGATATTGAAGATTTTGTTCAAAGAAATTTGCTATTTCGGCAACACCAGGTAGCATCACTGTCACGATACATTCTGCATTCGGCTCTATACGCTCACCCCTGCCTGAGCAAGTCTCTCAGATGCCCGGGATTGCAATTCACCAGTGAAAACGATCCCATCATCACTGGCCTTCTTGAGGATCGACTGCAAGTTCGTCACAATCCCTGCAAACGGGCTGTCCGCTTTCTTGGCTGATTCCGCGGTGACACTCCTTTTCCGTGCGAAAGTGCAGAAGCATGCTGAAAGGTACAGAACGGATTTCGGAATCATGCGGCATGCAGCAGCATGTAGCATGCAACATGCAGCATGAATGCAGCATGCATGAATGATCAACTTGGCAACAATTAATTTCCAATCCGGATTTGTCCCACTGAGATGTCGCGAGATGACGAACTTCCTTTTCATTGTTTGGGAATTGGATACACAAAAACACAAGTGAACCAAACGATGTGTGATTTCATCCAACCGCGCTGTGTCCTCCATGTGGGGCTGATAAGTAGAGTAACCAGTGTGAAGGTGTAGACGAACAGCTGCCCATCCGATAAGGTTGAGTTTGCACTTGCGAGGTCAATGTCAATATTGGCCAGGCCCATTGAAGTCCGAGCTGCTTGAAGGAAATTCTTAAGCTTTGCCACCGCTGCTGCTCCTGGTTCTAGCAAAGAACGCCCGATTTCCACAAACTTCCTGTCATCGTCGATATCATCTCCTTCATAAACTGGAAGCTTCAAGCTAACAACTGCATCCTGAAGCGTGGCTACTTGAGAATTCACCTTTGCCTGCATGTCTAGAACCCACTTGTCACAGGAGCTTTTGGCGGCAGTCAGGATTGCTGTCACATCCCTGACAACACCCAATGTGGCTAGCATCTTGCAAATGTGTTCTGGAGCAAAGTCTGCGTGCGCAAAGAATTTCTGCATCAGAGCTAAGGCTTTCAGACCCTCCAAGTTTTCACCAGTCGGTTTAAGGGACAGCTTGATACCCACCTTGAGGGCGATCATGTACTTCACGCCTGGGAGAAAGAAGGGAACACATGAATCACATGAACCAACTAGGCAATTCACCTGATGTTAGACCAGTAAGCCGCTCAGTGACATATGTGCTAAGCAATTGGGTTTTTGAACCCAATCAATCATTCAAGGTCCTATATCCATCTGTACACTGATACGCCAAACAGTTCAAAACACAAAAAGCCAAAATCTTCAGATAGATACACGTCCAAAGGTCTAGAACACGCGATGTTCCAGAATGCATCGATGGCAGATGCAGTCGCATTCATGCGATCCTTGTCATGTTGATCGAAAACATCTGCGGTTGAAAGCCTCATGTAGTCGTCCAACTGGGAACGTAGCTCATCCCAGCAAGTGAACAATTTCAGGTCGTCTGCCGTATCAATGCACTTGTGAATGGAGTCCACCATAGCCTTGGCCAATGACTTCTCCTTGTCGTGAAATCCCTGCTGCATGACTCCGAAGAAATACTCACGGAATTGAACCAATGATTTTGCTAGCTGTGTCATGTCTGCATGCTGCTTGGTGAGTTCCGTGTGGCACTCGTTCCATTGAGCCATCAATTCCTGCGATCGTTGCAAAGAAACTTCTCCATCTCCTGTTTTGCCATGACCGTTCAATGCATCCACTGCGGCACAGCACCGTTGAATCGTCTCGTGGTGCCTGATTCGCACACACTATTTCTGTATCTGTCTGCATACAGTGTACTTGATTGTGTCTTTGTGTGATTAGTGATTGCTTTAGATATGAACTTATCCATGTGTCTAATGTCTCGAAGTAGGGAATGACCAGCATGAACTGGCACCATGCGACGCAAACAAAAAAAAAACAGAGTAACAATATTCGGATCATGCGTGTGCCGCATCACCGTGTCAGAAAAAAAACATTTTTGGACCAGCACACCTGAACACATTCTCGTCCGGAAGGAGACGGCGTAACGCGAGAACTTTCCAGTGCGGCACATCTAGGCACTTCATCTTGTTGTGTCCATGCACTGACTGGCTGGCAATGTAATTCCCCAGTTCAGACTCCACATGGCAAGTGACATAGAATCGAGCGACTTCCATGAGTCTACACTTAAGATCAGCGACATTCTTGCTTTCAGGCTTGTCTTTCAAATCGGTGTCCAGTTTGGTGAGGCGATCCCATAGTTCCACAACAGTGTCAACACCTTGATCCATGTTCATCGCGCTAGTGTTTTTCATCTTCTGCTCCTCCTCCCCAATTTTGCTGGTGACATCGCCAAGGTCAAGTAGGTTGGATTCTGAAGCCATTCGTTTTTGCGCCGTGGTCTCGGCCTCATTCAGCAAGGCATTGCCTTGGGGAAGACTGGTCATGACAAGAAACACGCGAGCATTTGCGTCAGGATCACGGACTGCCTTCACAAGATCTAAGATCTCATTGGGTAAAATGGTCTTGTCGTCAACCGTGAACAAAGTAGCCAGTGAAGACAACTGTGATCGCAACTGGGACGGCAGATCCAAGCCATCCTTTGCCAACAACGCCTCCATGAACTGACGGGTATTTTGAACACCCGGGTTCTGCAATTTCACCTGTGAACTTGGCATGGTACGAACAAGCTTCTGCACAACCTGCTCCACGATCAAGACGAGCTGTTCCTGAAAGAATTCATCATCTGTAGAAGACATCTTGTTTGACATGTCCAGGGCAGATTGCGCGATATCCTCGTAGCGGTTGTACTTGAGGTCGTCCATGACGCATGCTTTCAGTAGTTTGACCATTGCAATGCGGCCACATCCTAGGATTCTGTGCCGTGTCAACATGTACCAAACCCAGAGTGTATTTTTTTGTACTACCTTCATCTATATCTATGAAAAAAGAAACAGATATATAAACATAGATGCAGCAATGCATGTGTGCTCCGTAATGTTACAACGCTGTGTCCTTTTCTGATTCATGTACGTATAATATATATATATATATATCCATGTGTAGATTTAATTGTAACAACCATAGAGGTATTTTCATTAGAAGCTGGGTTCACCTGACCTGTATGAAGATAAACAAAACTCTGAGGAAAAAAAGGGGGAACGGAAACCTGTTTGATTGAACCGCTGAGATTCTGAAATTGAGAGGTGGTGCACCAAGCTGAGTGATAACATGTGACAGTTCACCAGCCTTCGGGGCGGCACTTCCAAGTTCAGTACAAAGCCGGCTGAAAAGATTCGCAGCATTGTTGACTTCCTTGAGGCGATCCATCTGCCTATCATCGTCTGAATGCTTACGGCGTTTCATCTGCGTAATTTTGGTGGTGCATTTTGCGATGATCTCCCTCGCCTTCGAACTTGCATCCTTGACATACTGAACAAGGTCTCCATCAGATTTCTCTGGTAATCCAGCCTCACAAATGGTGGTAATCAATTTCTCCATTTCTTCAACGAACCTATCGTCAGCATCCTGCAGGTTGGATGCTGACACACGGCCTCTCTTGGTGGGTGGAAGGTCCGGAAGTTCCCAATTATGTGGCTTGCAGTCTGCATCCAGAGACCGTTTCGGAGCACCGTTGCCAACGTTCTTGTTGATCTCCCCCAAAACTGGTCTGTGGCGTGCTTGATCTGATGCGGATGGTGGACCCATGCTAGCTGCTGGGCTCACTGCTGACACACCTCGATTGGCTGGGGTGCTTGAGGCATTCGCACCAGCGGATGCTGCTGCCGTTGATTTTGCCTTGGGTTTTGGCTTAGCCTTTGCCTTGACACCTGCTGAAGCGGGTTGACCCCCGAAAGCAAGCAGCAAATTTGACATCATATCTTGGTCAGTTGTATCCTGATCTGCTTCTTCTGGGGCCTCATCGCGGATCGAGATCGCGGAGGTAGTCTTGGGTTTAGCTAAATCTTCATCAGCCCCCGATGCTTCAGTCAAAGCCTTCTTGATCACCAAAGTGGGCGTACCAGATCCACTAGAATCATTGAGACCACATAGAACGAAATCCTGACTGGCATCAGAACTAGAAGCAAGCAGGGTCTTGAAGGCTTTTGTGTACAAATTCTCGGCCTGATTCTCGCGAAGTTCAATGTCGTCTGTCATCCGTGTTTTCATGGACACGGCATTCTTCTGTCTCTTGGCGCACTTGTACATGCCAATGTCTTCCTCTTTAATTACCATTACACCTTCCATAGAGCGTCCACGGAAAACACGAGTGACCTAAGGCCAAACTCGAGACTCGGACACCATGTATCTTTGTACATTGAACCCAAAAACATGAAACACAAAATATCAACCTATATATAGACTTTGCAAGACACGATTTTGTTCCTGGCTGGAGTTCCGTGCTTCTCAATGTACTTGTCCAGACGCATGAAATATTCTAACTCACCCTCCATTTCGTCTTCCTGACCAACGCAACTAATCAAAATATTAGCTGCAAGCTGCAAATGATACTAACATTAGGAAAAGATTATCGTTTCAAGCAAGGCGGTACTTATCTTTTCCTGAACTATGTCCTGTGTCTGTTCCAACTCCAGCAGTCGGGAAGGCTTCAAGTCGTCCTTGCCCCTGAGGATGAGACGTGGGTTGTCATTCTTCATGCGGATATACTTCGATCTGCATTGGAGAAATTCATGGTGCAATGATGGATTCCGATGGGTCGCCTCCGAATACACTTGGATGGTCGAATACTCGACAGAGAATCCACCATGAACGTATACGTATTTGCAGATCCTGCAAGCCACGGAGGAAAATGAAATATTTTGAAGTAGGGGTACCCCAAGCCTTTTAGGTTTGAATTTAAAAATGATGTTGGATTTGGAGCCCCATAAACATCTAATGTTCAAGTCCCATCCACCATGCATATATACATAGCCGTGTCCAATCACATTGATAAGTTTGAGCATTCCAATGCTCACACAGTAAGTTTGCAGGATTTGGTTACCAAAAAAAATGCTATACCATTCGTGTCCTGCAATAGACTCCAGTCGGAGCAACACGGGTTCCGTTGCCCCACGGCAATAGCTCACCCCACGCCTCTGTGAGGCTATCGTCAAACAAAGGAGATTTGCTGATAGAACTCATGTCACACAATCTGCAGTATTTGATACGATACGTTCCTGGTAATTCGTGAAGGCCCAGTTCCTCATCGGATGGGATTTCGGTTCTGGACTTACGATCAGGCGCAGTGGAACGTGCACCACAATCACTCTTCGAATCCTCATGGTCGAATATCTGCTGCTTCATCTTAGAAGCTGCTGTCGGCATGATGAAGCGCACAGACCGAAGGTGAATTTTTATTTCTCAACGGAACCGGAATAAAACATATTCACAAGTTAAGGCTAGTTACAAATCGGAAAATAGAAAGCTTTGATATCAATACCTCTAGCGACTGACCCAATACAAAACAAAATGCAAATAACATATATGCTGATAGTTGGTTGAAATTATGTTATTTTTTTCTGTCTTCATCACATCGACTGAGGCTGCCTGCGAAATCCATATGAACATCTGTTCCAATGTCCAGGCAATCTAGATGTTTTCTAGTGGCAATGCGTGCAGGCTGCAAAGCAGAGATGCAATATGAATCCGAAATTTCATGAACATAAATAAATATATGTCTTGGTATATGTGTTTAAAATAAATGCAAATATGTATCCTAAATGCTGAAGAAGAAAACATGAAATGAAAATATAAATCCTTATGTATACGTAAAAACAAATGAACATATGATCTCACAAATGTTGAGAATTGAACTCACATATGTACACACAAATGCCTATATGTCCGTAAGGCCTTAAAATACGTTTTTAAGGCCTTAAAAACATATCTACATTTCAATTATATGTTTTTAAGGCCTTAAGGACATATCTTAAGGCCTTAAAAACATATGTACATTTCCCAGAACATTTACTGAACATAAGTGAAAACATCAGCTAATCATTTGTGCCTAGAAATGATACCAAAATGCTCAAATGTCTATAAGATCTTATTTTCTTATTTTAAGATCTTACACGCGTATATACATATCTATGAACATAAAGATACACAATACAAACATATACCATTGCATTTCGAAACATATACTAAATGTATCTACATTCATTTTCAAATCATTTTCTATTCCTGTATGTCTTCATATCTATTGATCTCTGGATTGCTATTGCATCTCTGTCGATGGTGTTTGTGTATCTCAAGAAACTCAATCCTACCAAGCCGGAACTTGCACACTAGACACACTCGCACTGCTGCAACACCTGCCACTATGTGGCTCATGCCTCGCGACTAGTGATGCAAGTGGTTTTCCGTCATCGCCATGCTGATCAAGAAAGGAAACAGGTCGTAAGCATCCAAGTGCCTAAAAAGAAACGGACAATAGAAGTCCCTGGTGGTGCACACTTGCAACATGCATCATGCAGGCGTTATGAATGAATTTTGATTTGCATAAACTAGCCGTACAGTTCCAGTCTTGGAATGAGCTAGTAGGTTTCTTTTTTACATATGCAGGCATATATTTTTAAATCAAATATTGAATTAATCAACCCGTAAAACATAGAATTAGAATTGACAGTTCTAGAACTGTTCGGAATGATGCAGAAAATCTGCTTAACATCAGCTATGAATCCTATGAATCATAACTATATCACACCATAACTGGACCATAACAAACGTTTCATCGTGTTGATGGTCCAGCGGACGAGGAGGATGGCTCTGCAGCTGCATGCTGCACAGGACGAGCATTGATCTGCATCTTGCCTGAGTACCACCTCAGTGGAGAGCATCTATTTCATCACCGACTAAATGTAAGATCGTACTTCCCAAATGAAAAGAACCTCATTTTATCCTGATACTGGTAAATATAATGAAATCGACCTTAAATTGAATTCATTGAAAGGAAAAATAAACCGCCAGGATCTGATGCTGTGCCAAAACGAAACATATTTGACATAACTATCCAATCGTGCAAAGGAACTCTTTGCTATGAAGAAAGGCGTTTGATCTGCCGGCAATGTCCCTTCCCAGGAGCAGCCATCGAAGCATAGTTTCATCTGGATTATCTCTTTGTAGTTGGGAAACTCGTTTGATCATGGAACACTTGGAGTGCATATAGCAAGTCGCGCTCAATGCATGACGCGACGTGTTCACGTGCAGCTGAGTCAAACGTCCTTATCAGTATGCGCTGGGCGAGGAAAATGCAAATGGCACAACTTAATGTGGCAAGTCTTCCTACTGTACTCTGTTTGCCTGTTTGTCATCAAAAACAAAATTCCACTTGGTGGTTGAAGGACCCATCTCCTTTTGATGGTTTTTGAATGTGGCTAGATAAGGACCCCTCGCCAGAAGGCCTTCATGTTGGAGACCTTTTTTGGCGAAATCAAGGAAATATCGTTAAGAATTAGATAATGGCATTGGCTAAGTATATTATATAATCCATCAGCAAAAATAGATGTTTTTTTTTCATTTTGAACTAGATTTTAACAAGTGTCCTGTGCAGCCCGTTTTTGATATTAAAAAAAGGGTTTCCAGGACATCTGTTACAAGTCTAAGAAAACAGGTGAAAAATCAAAGAACAAATCCGAAACTAAGTATCTAACATATTATGCACTTTTTTGGAGGAAGTTATACTTATACCGTATACCGTATACCGTACCAAAAAAAGGCGCGCAAACCTTACAGAATAATTATTTAAAGAATACTAGAGTTTCGACGTGAATCCAAAGGAAAGGAAAAAAAATGAACATCCTATTATCCCGACCATGCAAGAACAAGATCAAGAATCCAAGCCATTTTCCGGTGACCGGATCCTGAACATAGCCATCAGCATCCACAGTTGCTGCTGAGGGCGGACGTGGTGCCAGAGAATCATCTTGAGGTGATATCTTAGCAATGCCAATACCATGAACGGGGTTCTCTTTGTTGGCAGCATATTCCCAATTCACCTCTACCTCACTCGGTTGATCGGCCCCTGCGTCCAAGCCATCTTGTTCGTTCGACCGACCTGCATCTGGCAGACATCATTTTACACCGGACGCAGCTTTGGAAGAAATTTGAACTGCCGAACAACATGTAAAAAACTATCTCGCATCGGATTTCAATCAAACAGGAAAGGTGAGATCATAATCAACCGTGAGGATCACTGGCAAGTTCCAAGGAACAATTCACCTGTCATACGCATCGAACTGCCTTGCGACCGATGCTCCAACAAAAGCAAAGTAGATTTCGTACGGGCCCAACAAGAAATTAATGCAACTTCTTTAAGTTGGAGGAAACCGAATGAATAAGTTCATTCAATAATCAAATCTTTCCTCCACTTTAATCTTTCCCTGATTTCAAGAACATGGGTTTCCATGGCCAGATAGGATCATCTCATAATTAATCGTACTGTATCGCCATCTCTAATCAAAACATATCTTCGTATCACATTGTTATATGTAATCGTACTCGGAAAGTCAACTAAGGCTGTCACGGCACCTACAACCTGACAGTCTTACAGTAGGTGCCTTCGTCTGGCACTGGCGTGGTAGAAGGATTCAGCCTTTCAGGTGGAGCTGGCGGCATGTGTCGCGGCCGTGGTTCCACCTGCACTGTTCTCGATCGCGTCGTCGGTGTTCTTGCTGATCTGGAATGTTTGGAGTGATCAGTTTCATCATCATCGTGCATCTGCATTAGGACAGACATACATACCTGGACATCATTGTCATCGTGATTCAGGTCATTTTGATCATCTCGATGATTCCCTCCTCGTGCAGGTGGAACTGATATCCCAGTGAAATGTGTGTCGGCATCAGAAACACTGACTGAATTGAGGGATATAACACGGTATTTTTCGACCACCTTGATGACGTAATCTTTGAACCCAGTTCTTCGAAAATGGAAGGCCATCTGATGCATGGTTTGTATTTTGGGCATTGTCTGAGCACATGTGTGTGTGTCGTTGGCCACCACTGTGCAATCCAGAGAAGCAGTAAAGGATCTGTAGCAACAAACATCCTCACATAAGAGTGGTTGACCACAAGGACTCACAGTACATTGCCACATGCAGACTTGTAATGGGCTCAATGTGACCTGACATACCATGTAGCAAAGAGTCTCGCGAGCAACGGTGCATGGATCTGGTAAAGCCTCACAGGAGGAAAGAGATGACTTGGGTCTCGTCAATAAAAAAAGCAATGCTGGTTCGGAAGTTTTGCGTCCTCTGTGCATCCTAGCCAAATCACGCAATGTTCGAATCACATCCATGATGTTACGTTGTTCGTCTCGTTGTAATCTGTTGTAACATCCACCCAAGAGCATGCAGAATGTTTCATGGGTCACTGAATTTCCAGCGATGTCACAAACGTCATCAACAAGAGGCCCATATTCTGTGCGGAATGATGCCGATTGACCCCGAACAAATTTTGGTTGCATCAGCTGCTGTGTGACATGTTGCTGCGCAATTGGGAATTCCATATCGCCGATGCCCCAGGGACCCACTTTGGCATCACCTGAGGAACTTTGATGTTGCAGCGCACCCAGAAGCCCACTAGCAGAACCAAACCGTGAAATGGGATGATTAGTCGCCTCTGCACGTTTCTGTTTGGACTCTTTGTTCAATGCCTTTGCTTGGCCACTGTAAAACTGTTTCCAGTTTGGATTTTGTTGTCTCTCCCTAGCCTTTTGTCGAAGGCGTTTGTATCTTTCCTGTACAGTCTCACCTGGAATGACTGGCTCAGAGAAGCAATCACGGATACAAAGGGACCATCCATTGACTTTGACTTTGTCAGTCGCAAGTTTGGCCCGTTTCCGCTCAATGTTCCCTGAAGACAACGTCACACCCTCGCAGCGTGCAGACATATCTACACTCGTTGCAACATCTGTCAACTCTCTGGTTTGATTGTCAACTGCAGGCCGGCTTGTCTGCACATCAGAAAACTTACGCTTTCTGTCCCTAGACCTCTTATCCACTTGCATTGCGATTGTATGTTGATGCTTCAGTTCTGACAAAATATGTTTTGAGATCATTGTGGATGTATTGTGTCTCCGTCCTCGAACATATGAACGAGCTGATGAACTTCTAGCAAAGTTATTCTCCAGCTCAACATTGGTGGTCTTTGAACTGAACAAGCATAGAAGGACCTGGATGAAGCCACTGCCAGGCATCAAACATTCTAAGCCTTGATGTGCAAATTTCACCTTCAACGGTCGGGCTGCACCGACTTCCAGGCAGCATTCATCTAATGAGAAAAAATCTTTCAACACTTGTTCCTTTGCTTGACGTGGAAAGGCTGAATCCAGCAACACTGCCAAGGACCACGGGAATTGCAAATGTTTCCGGACTTGGCGTCGCCACACGCTAGACGACATATCCAGCAACATGTTGAAACACATGGTTGTCTCATTTTCCATGTTTATCCCTGGCAAACCTGTAAGAACCGACAAGACCACATCAGGTGGTGTTGTTTGCATTTGCCAATATTCATCCAGAACCTTCACGGCTGGAGACTTGCAAGGTTGTGCAAGTTGAACCAGTGGCAAATTTTGTATACCATATTGCCCCGACCATGTGTCCTCAGCATGCTCCTTCAACAAGAAATGAAGATAGGATTCGTTGGGCCCAATGCCAATTATGACTTGGACCAAATCGGGGATCATTCGTTCACTCTTCAGCCATTGTCCTGCCTTTTTGGCCCTCACACGCTCACATCTCTTCAAGATCTCTCGGGTTTCATTTGCTTGGATAAAGAGTTCGTCCATGGTGCTCAAATTGCCTATGGTTGATTCACGTTCATGCAAATCTGCCAACGGTGGCATTTCCAAGGCTGGGTCGTCAAGATCACACGAAGGTGCACCAGATTCATCTCTTGAGTACAGAAACCACCAGCCCCAGGATAGAAGCCTATGAAACATTTGCGTAAGAAGGTACCATCTCGCAGGCGCAAGACCTCATAGTCTATTGGAAATTGAAAATAAGTCATGAATACTTTCAATAATGTTGCCCTGCTCATTTCATATTTTAAAAACTAGCGACTTGCTACATTTACATCCCATCAAATTTCCAAGCACTCCTCACCAAGAAACAAGCCGTCCATCTGTGAAGTGATGGCGTAGCCGGCATGCTCCGAAGCAGAACGTGCTCAATTCGATTCCACATTTTTTCCCACGACTCCTCTGGAAGGACATGGGAAATTGAATGTTCAGTTCTTGCCGGAAATAACATCATATAAGGCCATATGTATGAATCTTTTGAATTTGACAATTACTCACAGGGAAAAATATGGTTTGTGTGCGTGAACCGACAAACCATCATTACAATAGCAAAGAATGATAGATTTTTTTTTCTGAGACTGGTTAGTCTGGACTTATTTACTTGATGCCTTCATGCATGTACTTCTCAACTCATGAAGTCAAAGCTCACTACTCAAAACCTAAAAGTATACTAAAACTAGAATTATAATTCTTAAGCACATAACAATAGATCTAGATTTAAAGTTTGAAATTACTTCTGCCTATGCTCTTTGGTGAATGAGTCAATGACTCAATAATCAATACACTGGAAAATAAAAGTTCCCCTAAACCGTAACCCCATGGCTTATCATTACTCATGGCTCAAACAAACCATTCCCAGTCATACCGTAATACCTCAGAAAGTTGTTTGTTTAGGGCATTACTATTCGGCATCCATATATCATCAATTAAATAAACACGTGTGTCCTTTTAAAGGAGTCACCATGCCAAAAAGATTCCAAAAATGATGCTGTTCACCTTCCTGGAATGGATGTAGTCAAACAAACACGGCGCAGACCTACACAATAGTGGCCAGGTTCAAAATTGGAAAAACGGAAAAAAGTATCTTGGGATGCCCATGCGTGCGCATTTTTGACTTGTCCCAAAGGAAATTTCGCAATCGTCTGAAGACATGTAAAGCTCTGCTTCGTAGTGATGGTGCTCTGTCCTGGACATTATTGCAGCATCCCCACACACAGTTGTGCACCAAAAGGTGCTTTGTCCAGTCACCATTTGCCATAGCGACCAATGCACTTGCATCGTGATCATCTATATGACATAGTCGCAACACTGATCGAGCGTGTCGGACATGAGCTGGATCAGGATGTCGGTACCGTACTCTGAAAAAACGTTGGGCCATAGTCTTCCTTGTGCGCGAGGCAGGGCAAAACTTAATGTGCATAGTACGATATGGCAACCAAATATACAATATACTAATGCAGTATTGGTAATACTACCAATACCAGTACCATCATTGAAGACGGCTCATCACTTTGCTTTCCTTGAATAGGGAGAGCAAAGGTACACATGCGCCGGTGGACTCCAGAGAAAACGAGGACTCCTTTTCTTGCAAGGACCCCTGTCAATGGTTTCTTTGGTTCACTGAATTTCCATAAAGAAACGGTACCGCTTGGTGGTCATCAATTTTGCTGCGGTACCGCTTGGTGGTCATCAATGTTGCTGCTTTAGAGGTTGCAACAATCATACTGATACTATGCCATGTTTTCCCTGCAAGTTTAGTAGGCACGAACGGCGAAAGCATCAGCGCATGCATGCTGAAACATGAGAGACTGCCATGATAATGTCATCATGGTAGTGATACGATACAATGCAGCAATGAACAGGAAGGTCTTTCAGACTTACAAGGTGCAACACATGCTGGGAAAAGTTATATCTATACATAAATATATATTTATATATATATATAGATGTATGTATGTAAATGTACGGTCCGAAGCAAAACTCATCAACAAAAATAATCGACGACGCTCCATGCAGACGGATTGACAAAGTCGAGATTGACTAAAACCAGAGAGTGCAACAGGAATATATAGATCAACGGATTCGATGTGACAAGGTATGATTGAGATACGTGATATGCTATGCTGTGCTCTTTGAATTCCCCCATTTGAAATTTCCCGTTGGCTTGACTTGCCATTGTCTAAAAAGCCAAAAACACCCAAAAAGGAACCCCCCCCGGGGGGAGGTTCCTTCTTGGCACTTTTTCTTTGTTGGTGCTTTATTTAGGGGTGGCAAGCCAATGGGAAAATTGCTATCCCCCATAGCCTATGGGCCTATGAGGAAAAACTTGTGACCGTATGCTGCCGATGCGCATCGCGCTTTTGATGTCCATCCAAACAGGGCCAGACCTCAATACAGCAGTTGAGCAAAACATCTGATTCAGGAAGTCTCCGCGAAGGATCCCTCGCTCCGATGCTGTGTGTGTGTCGTGCAGGTCGCAACCATGCGACATTACCTTGGCCAAACTGCAGGTGCCAACATCCAAAGTCCCACAGACTAGCAATCCCTAGCTAAATGACGGGTCCAGCGTGCTTCCTTTGAAACTAAGCACATTCGCGTAACTATAAACATGTTTTTAACACCAAGCTCCATTTATAGTTATGGCCCATTATGGCTTGCATGGAGCAGATTGTTTTCCGATATGTGATATGATGATTATATGTGCTCACTTTACAAATGGAAACCCTGTCGCATATCAGGTTCTCGGAAACATTCATATACCTTAGGTCTCAACAAGTTAAGATAAGCAACCAGCACATGGTCTGGCTTCGTTGCCATTGCGTGCGAGATCAAGCTCAGGTTCGTGTTGCAGCGGTCGCTGACGATGTAAAGAACACCGATATCCTGATTTTTGAAGAGATCCCACAGCCTTGGCATGTAGAACTAGGCTATAGCTTGTTTCATCAGGACGAATTGTTTGTGTGAAGGGTTGGAACGAGGAATGTGGTTGATGATGAAATGAATAGTATCTTGGCCACATCTTGACATACTTTGAAATAGTCGAGAAAGTTTTGACCTGTGTAAAGCAAAGACAATAGTTACTGAGAATTGTAATTTTCCCGTTGGCTTGCCCAGAAAGCTAAAAACCGCCAAAAAGGGGGGGGGTTCCTTTTTGGCACTTTTTCTTTATGGAGGTTTTCTTTAGTGGTGGCAAACCAACGGGAAAATTGTTAACTGAGAAATTGGGAAAAAACAAATGGATAACACCAGTTGCGTTGACCCACAGAGACTTTTGACCAGCTCTTTTTTTGACGTGTGGAGAGCCAGCAAGTGCGAATATAATATTAATATAGGTGTAAGATTAACCAAATAATGGTGCACCACGGTGAACCATCATGTCAATCATGATTCGCCAACAGTTCGGGGTCCCACGAACAGTGACCTGCTTGCAAAAATTCAATGTCATGTCACGCCATGCAACACAATAATTATGGTCTAATGCTATGCGTGCCACACAAAAACCAAGCACACTGAGCTCATATCAGAAACAGATACACGGGAATGGAACAAAATAATGCCATGTCAATATACATCAACCAATGTCACACGAACGGCAAATTCGCACCGCTCACACGTGCAATCATCCACCAGGGCACTCGCAGGGACCACGAGAGTTAAGCGCTTGCCAGATATGCGCCGCATCTCCACGACGCAGCACAGCAGGAGGGACAATGACTGGCTCATGCCTTAGACGCACTCAATGCATGAGGTGCTTTACCTCCCAGCTTTTGTTTTTCACAGATTGTCTTTCATACATTCGGAATCTAAATCAAAAACGATGTATCTTGAAAAACATCAAGTATAATATAATTCTTTCTATATTGCGAGCGGTGTCTTGCAAATGTAATTTACATTCTTATAGCGTGCCATACGTCACGCTGTACATGTGCAATTTGTAGAATGATCTGCGACAAATCCTAACTTGCATTTTTTGAGCAAAAATTTAGCCATTACTTGACAACCCTCGGCTTTAATATAAAAAATCCAAGTGGCAGTACTGCTCGAGACTCGTTGATCCAGGACATTGTCCACCTTTGGATCAGCACAGGAAAGGATGCACTGTCCTGCAATACTCTCAAGAGCTGCGTCGTTTCGTCGAACTCGAGCTGCAGCCTCTGTGGCAACACACTGGCAGATGCTGGAAATGATGATGAACTGACATGATATGATATAATGATATGTGATACTAAACGCCACAATTTACAACCATCTGAGAGGAAATAAACAATACTCAATATTTTTTCAGCTGTAGTGTGAATAGAGGCCAGTGGGTCTCAGAAATAAAATACCTTTAGCCCCACAATAAATAATGAGATCTGATGTTGCACTCCAACTGGTTGGCCGCATAATGCCATACTGCCAGCAACCGGTTGGTATCAGCCCGTAACAGATCAAGGCGGGGGATCTGAATCACCTCGAACGGACACGCAGTATAAAAATCTAATCCCCTGGGGTGGTAACTAGACGAGTTTTGCGGTGATTGATATGATTCTATGATGCAGCGTGTCTGGTCTGTGATGCCCAAAGATGGGCCGGCGCCAGCAAAAACAAGTACATATTGTATCATCATAACTGACTCAAAACTCTGAATTTAGTCTATGACAAGCATTGGCAGCATTGGAATGAGTCATGCATGGATATCAAAAACTTTGGAACAAACAGGTTGCAAAAATATTGAATGCTAATTGCTCATCGGCCCCCCCACTAAAGCAACATTCACTGAACCTGTTTGATGAATTGATGAATGTAGCCGTTCCCCGGTGTGAGAACAACTTATATATCAAAGACATGTTGAAATGTGTGGGCTGTGCTGATGCTATATCACAGAGTCATGAGCCACCTGCCCATATCCAACAGTAGCTCACGGTGGTCAGGCCGAGCAGCTTACATACCTTCTGCTTTCTGTCAACCACATTCTTGATGGATTCATGCTGCTTGTCGAGAAAAATCTTGACAATCGCATCCCTTGCCTGAGTGTCTTGCAACAACCGCGATGCTAATGCAAGCGCTTGTGTGCTTGATTAAGTTCTTGAAGATTGCTGGGAACTCTTTCACGCAGAGGAAATGAAAGCAAACACAAGTCAAACTAGGTACTAGGTGTATAATATATATATATATATGTGTTTATGTACATGGATATACATAGTTGCATGGTATATAATTTATTAAAGTTTAACCTGTCTCAGCAACTGAACTTGCATCTAAAGTAGTAGGCACCGTCTTGTGGTTATGACCTTCACAGCTGGCTCAATGCATATACAAAAAGCAAGTCAAGACACGAGCCATGTGGAATATTAGTTTAGTCTTGGTTTTTGACTGTGTCATGACTGATGACTGGTGAGTTTACTCCTGCCTTCATTTAGAGACACCCAAAAACGCATCCAGACCCACAACACTATCATACATAACTATATCATACTATATCTAAACCATGGTTGTGAGTTGTGCAACATGAATTTCTGATTAATGGGCCAAAATACATCCTGGACATGCTTTGGACTTGCTCTGAACCAGTATGCCGTTGATGACGTTGAAAATTGAACAGGGCTATGCAATTGGCTCGTCGAAATCTCCAGTGAATGCCCAAACCTGGGATTCACGGTAATTTCGAAGGTCGTGGGAGGATCATTGTGATTCATGCCATGCTGAAGGAATCATATCATATGACTATGTTCATATATGTACATACATCAGTATCAAATACTTCCATACGGTATTTTCCAGGATGACTTGAGAAACAACATAGTAGTCAATTCCATTTGATCTGGTATGCGCATGGGTCAGAGGGAAATGGTCACAGTATTTTCTGGAAAAAAGCGTAATGACGATAATGATCACGACCTAGTTAATTAAATAACCATAAGTCGTTTCCAACTGACCAAGTTCAGACCAAGAAAGTTGTACCAACTGAGTCGAACTGAATTTGCTAAGTATGACTCATGAAGCACACGTGCTTTTGTCCAAAGTGGACGGTCTCATTATGTCACGAAACACGAAAACCATCCATGTTGCAGCAAAGCTTCGCCGATTTCAACAGACCCTGCGCAGTCCAGCATCGATATCGCCCCTTTCCTCTGACAGCTGTTTTCCTTGAGTCCTGAGCCATGTACTCACCGCTATCAATAAATATCCATAGCAGTATATCGAGGAAATCCCTCTGTATTTGCTGGCTCGTCCAGGGGTTTAAAAAGATTTTCCATTGAAAAGAGTTTTCAAGTATCATTCTGAATACACACGCGCACCAAAAGGGCTTTCTGTTGGGGATATTTCATCTTGAGGACCCTTGCCACCTTGACTCTTACAATCGTGCTTTAAGTGGACAATTTTAGGTAAGCTAGACATGGTGCTGGTAACCCACGCAAAGGTCAGAGTCATACACTTAGATGTTAAAAAAACACAAACCCTGGGATGAGCTTTGGACGAGCTGAACCCACAGAGCAAACCTTCGTTCACGCAAGATGTAGTTTCAATGTGCTACAATGCTAGCAATCAAAGAAACTTCGATGCCATGATGCCAAGTCAGCGATCGACGAAACTAGTCATCATCATCACCCTCATCATCATCATCCTCATCATCATCCTCATCATCGCCACGTCGAACCATCATGCTGCGATGGTAGAGTCTACCCATCACACCATTTGTATGGAAAGGGGTAAGTACCAAGGCTCCCCAATCAACTCTGCATTCCGGATAGCTCCTTTGTTGATGTGCGCTTCTAGTTCTGAAGCACTTGATGACCTTCGTCTCCAAAAGTTGATTTTCTTGTGCACCCGGACGTATTCCAGTAGAGCCTCATCACAAGAAAAAGGATGATAATTTGAATGTAAAAAAAACTTCTCGTTCTTCAATCTTGCTTGAAGACATGTTGCCCATTGGTAAGAATGAACAATTTTTCGGAAAATATTACCATTGGGGTTGCCAGTGCGGCTACATGCTGCTGGGGTAGTTGTCCACAAATCTACTCCACGATTTCGAGCGATGTGCAAAATGTATGGTGGAAAGTTGCCTGTCGATCACAAGCACCCCTGGTAGCATTTCACAGTTTCACAATGACCATTTTGATTATTAGGATATATTATGCCACATGTTCCTTTTATTTTTGTCAATGATACCACGTTGATACCACCACGACTACAACAGCAACAGCAACAGCAACAACGACAACAACCACAACAACAACAACAACAACAACAACAACCACGACGACGACGACGACGACGACAACGACAACGACAACGACAACGACGACAACAACAACAACAACAACAACAACAACAGCAACAGCAACAGCAACAGCAACAGCAACAGCAACAGCAACAGCAACACCAACAACACCAACACCAACAGCAACAGCAACAACAACAACAACAACCACAGCAACAACAACAACAACACCTAAGAACAAAGTCATAAAATTGTATTTGCTCCTGCATGCCCTGCTCTCATGAGTTGGGCTGTCAGTGTCACGTGCTTTGTGCCAGTGGCACATTTTCCATAGTGAACCGTATGCAAACATCAGAGAACCATACAGGCATGGGTATCGCTGGGAACTTCAATGGCAAGGCACCGCGCTTCTCCTCTGAAATCGCCGTCGCCGGCGGACACGTTGAAGAGGATGGCGATTTCCATCTATGTCCTTGGCTGGGCTAGTACGCTCTTTTCCATGTCAATGTCAAAATGCTTCAGAAGAAGGGGTTTGGATTCACCATATATCATGTTGTACCATATATACCGATACCATATATCACAAAACATCATTGTGTGATAGTGATAAGCTATCAAAGCTACAAACTGCCTGCATCTTTCAAAACCAATAGTTTTTTGCGCCATACATAACTAATTGGAAATTGCAGCAGCTTTGTGTGTTGCATGATGTAGGGAACGCTGTACTGTCATTCATTCATCTTGACATTTTAGTTACTTCCTCCGGTTACTGGTGGCGGTAGCAAGCAACAACTAGTCAAAATATCAACGCCAATGTCAAACATCTCGGCTTACCACGAACTACTACATCTAGAATGTGGCAACGATTGGAAGATGAATCCGGGTAGACCGTTTCTATTTCACCGACCCCACCATAGCATCATGAAATAACATGGGCTAAAAAACTTAATTCATAAATCTTAAGCAGGCATACGGCATAAATCAAAAAACAGATATTGTAAATTATAAATGAAAAAATAAATACATACCATATCATGACATATGCCGCCATGTCCCTGTAGTGGGTATGTTCATATACAAAAGTATTTGAACACTTAAAAGCTAGACTTTGATAATTCAATCAAAATCACATTCGACGCCCACAACCTGTTCCAATGCTGAAACTGAGTTACTCCAAGGGCGACAGCGGCTATTTGCAAGATAGCATCCATGGCATTCGCGACATCCAATGCCAGAAAGTCGACGTGGTGTACGTTTTGATTTTGATGAACGCGCCATTACATGTTGCATGTCGTACGCCAATGAGCATAAACTGACGACAATTGCTAGGAATATGATGGCCGTACATTATATTATATTGGCAAACTGATGGGAATCATTCTAAATATACTTGAACTGTCACGCGACATTGATACAGTCAGCGATAGTTAATAGTTATTGTAACTTGATAACCTCTTTCGCCAAACTCTTTACCTGGATGAATGCCACCACGACGGCGAGTTAGACAGATCATGCACTGATGGTTCACAGACCCCGAGATGTGTTCCACACCACCACCAAGCATGTATCAAAATGTCCATATATCCAAGGAATTGATTCAAACACCTCAATTCTTTGATCGAATGATGATATCTTGACATCTCCAATGTTTTCCTTTCAATAAGTATGTTGAATATATGTTTTTATTATGCAAATATGTTTTCACATAAATGATAATGTACATGATATGTATTTACATAATTTTACAAATGTTGCTTCAAACGTCCATATCTACATATGTATATGTACATGCCCGCCAGCACTCTACAGAAACCTTGCTTACATAGCTCTTGAACTTAGCTAAGTAATAAGTCAGAAAGTCTTCTTGAAAGAAAGCTTCATCACCTACAATGGCTTTAGGCATACAATTGTGTTCATCACTCCACAACCTTAGAGCCTGAATGGTCTCCTTGTTGTTCAGTGAGTT
>Ga0126342_10002728_pt1 | contig 28083 bp, 32 predicted proteins | sample Cyp1metagenome_FD_92528 | JGI IMG/M metagenome (GOLD analysis project Ga0126342, IMG submission 92528) | Coral microbial communities from Lord Howe Island, Old Settlement Bay, Australia - Cyphastrea 1 metagenome | ecosystem: Host-associated > Invertebrates > Cnidaria > Coral ... | reverse complement strand
CACAGTTGCTAGGTTGGTGACATGTCTGCACGCCACGGTTGCTACGTTGGTGACATGTCTGCACACCAAGGTTGCTACGTTGGTGATATGTCTGCACGCCACGGTTGCTATAGTGACATGTCTGCGCTACGGATGCTACGATGGTGACACATCTGCACGCTATGGATGCTACGTTGGTTGCACGTCTGCACGCCACGGTTGCTATGTTGGTGACACGTCTGCACGCCACTGTTGCTACGTTGGTGACACATCTGCACGCTACGGATGCTACGTTGGTTGCACATCTGCACGCTACAGATGCTACGTTGGTATAACATGTCTGCACGCTTCGGATTCGGATGCTACGTTAGTAGCATGTTTGCACGCCACGGTTGCTACGTTGATGACACATCTGTACGCTACGGATGCTACGATGGTTGCATGTCTGTACGCCACGGCTTGGCGAAAAAACTTGGGAAACTTGAATGCAAGGACTTTCTTGCGGCATCTAACAAAATTAGGTGAAGATCCGACTAGTTTACTCGCATTCTGCAGAAGAAAAAAACTTTTGCAAACATTGAACTCACACGACAAGTAGAAACCCATGTAATTGCGATGATTTGAGTGCGACATACACATCACCGAAATGTCATTTTGACTCACGGCGAAATATGAGCCGTGAACCTAGTTAACTATGAAGATTCATGCGATCGGAGATTCCACCCCCACAATACCTTGCTAAAGCAAGAGTAACTTCAGCTAGCAGAAGATAGCTTTCGTGATAAGCGTGGACTGACGAGAACAAGTCACCAAATCTTTGGCACATATATTTATGCTTATATTCATAATACTAGTCAGCAAATTATATAAAATTATATCTACCATTCAACACAAATTTCTTCTGCACATATCATATATCAACCATGGCTGGGGTGAGGGGTTTTGATCACCCCTACCTCTCCGGTCATGGCCAAGTCGGTGGGAATCGGTTTCTCCATTGCCAAGGAAAGGAGGGCAGTGGTCATGGTCACACCAGCCTTGTCGTGGCATCCATCCCGGTTATGTGTCATGTAAAAGCAAGATGGATAGATGCATGGATGGATGGATGGATGGATGGATGGATGGATGGATGGATTCATTGGTAGGTAAGTAGGTAGATAGATACATCGATAGATATGTAGATAGATGCGAACGTAGATAGCTAGGTAGATAGATGGGTATCCATAAATAGAGGTTATGGGAGTTGATTGGGCTAGTGTTGGGAAAATCCTCAGAATTGGTACAATAGGAACGCATTGACTAGTAAAAAACATCATCATTGTTTTTGAGATCAACGTATTCACCTTGGAAACCAGGGGTTCAACAACCAACCAACCCTGAAGTTTCCCTTGCAGATTTTCCCTTGAACCGGTTTGGGAAGGTGAAAAGATGTCCATGTCATCATGTCATGGAAGTATAACTGACCTTTTACTTAATATTGCCAAAGCCTGGAAACACCATATCAATATGTATCTTCTTCGAAATCGTTGCTTGCAGTCTTGTCCAGATATGGACTGGATATGTGGATTTTCATTCGGACAAAACATGCATTCCCGTAGGATATATTGATATATGATAGAATCTCGAGCCCGACCCACAGCTGGGCTGCTTGTGATTTTGCGGGTAGCAGTAGCAAGAGTCTTAACCAAGTTTGACGCATCCGCAGTTTCAGCCCAAGCAGCGGATGGCCCATCCTTTGGAGTAGCACCCTCTGGGCAATGCAGAAACAGCTCATGTTCCTGCCGATGAAGTTGACAATCGCACCCCATTTGTGGCTCTTAGAACCCAGCCTGGAGCCATTGGTGCGATCATTTCGCCTGAAATCCTATCCTGGATTTGTTTTCCTGCCAGGCACCCCCCACTGCCTCAAAGAATCCACTTTGCTTCCGTGCTTGCAGCTGACGGCGTGCCACCAGCAGGGCAATCTGAGAGGACTCCTGGGCAATTTCCATTCGGTGGTTCCAAGCGTTACTTTATGTGTGAATTCAACTACAGGAAACCCTAACAATTGATGACAACAACGATTCTAAATCGGATTCCAGATGTTCCAGTCATAAACTGGTTGGTGGTTTCAACCAGTCTGAAAAATATTAGTCAATTGGGATAATTATTCCCAATATATGGAAAAATAAAAATGTTCCAAACCACAAACCAGTCAAAAAACATCAACATACATCAACCATTAAATCATTCTTTTCCGGACATCCTTCCCATTGGTTCAACCCACCAGTGACGCACGTGGACCGTGGACCCCACGTCTCCTTCATGACGTTGCCCAGCTGCCCCGTCACCGCCAAGCTCGGCGGTACCGCTGCGGGGCGCTCCGAATCGGCCCGGCGTCGGGGTAGCGCCGTGGCTTCCTCGGCTTCCCATCACTTCCCCTATCATCCAATGGGTGTCTCATGGGTGTTTCATGGTTGTTTAATGGTTGCTGTTAATGGGATATAACAGAACTTAACTATTCTTTGATGGGGTTTTTACTGGATGTTTGATGGGTTTTTGATGGGTGTTCCAAAATGTGCTTTAAGGTCAAATGTCCCTTCAACTCCAAGGATGTTATGGGTCAAGTCCTGTTTGCAACCACAAGAATGTTTCTTTTGGACCATCCCCTTTAGCTGGCCAACTGTGACCCATAAAATCCACATTGCCAATAAGGTCAATAAGGATGATCATAGGCCTTAAACCCTGCACTGACGCAAAAAAAAGAAAAAAAGTGGAATCATCAAATCCCAGGTGTATGATCTCTCACGGGAGTAGAAACGTCCAACATATTGATTATTTTAGGGTTCCACATAGATAATGCTTGTGTTATTTGAATAGAACCACCACAATCTAGCCCATGATCCATCCATGAGACGACTACTACCCATCGATACATGTGCGACAGGTTCCATATCATGGACTGAAATCTATCATAAATCTATAATAATCTGATATGAAACTACATTAATATGATATATGATAATATCACCACCTTAGCCCAACCTTAGCCCACCTTTTCCTCCAAGTCTTCGAGGCTCGATGTACAGCACGGAGCCCCCCATGGCCGTCCAGGCCAAGCCTGTGACGGTGCCTGAGGGCAAGCTGCCTTCATACAGCCGGTCTGATGTGAAGACCTGCCCGGGGATGTGGTGGGGATGGTGGGGATGGGGAAAAATGGGTTGAATATGGTTCAATGATGTTCAATGGTTGGAGAATTCTGGTGTCAAATGAGTCCTTGCCCTTGGGATGGTGATTTTTGATGTACAAGTCTTGAAGTTGGGGTGCCAGATCGCCATTTTGCCATCCGCAGCTTCATCCCGACCGAGCCACTGGTTTTCCGACGTATTCCGTCAAAGCCGCTTCATCGACTCGCAACTCCATCGGCGAAGGCTCAGCAGTGTCCTTTTCAGATGCGTCGCCCTCTGTTGTGCCTCCGTTGCTGTTTGAGGTGCTTTGAGGACATCGTGAAGTCCAAAAAGTAATCTTCGGGTGCTGACATTGCAGCACATATCATCGGAAGAAACAATACTCTGTGGAGCTATCTTACAACATCTCAACATCACCAAAACAACCAACCGCGAGCAATTTGTCTGCCAGAAATATCTGCTTCGAACCAGTAATTCTGCATGATTCTGCGATACTAAGCCACTAAGCCCAAGACGTCCTTCCCATTGCTCCACCACTTTGGTGGCCATCTTGCGGCAAATGCGCTCAATGTGCTTTTGGAGGTTCCGCACACCAGCCTGTGCTTCCAACATGCCAGCAATAGGAAGATTTTCAATACTTCCTGGTTTAGTCTTGGCTATCCACAAAAAAAAACCTGGTTCTCGCTTCATATCCCTTTAGTCTTGGTTGGAATCCCGATGTTTTGGTGCTTCAAATTCCCATCTACGTTGGTTATTACGTGTAATATGCACACACATAGCCCTGATCAATAGCCCCATATGGCCCCATATAGCCCCATTGTTGGGTGCCCCGCATCATCCCACATCTCATCCCAAAATTCCTGCCTCCCTGCAGTACCAACGGATCAACGACTCAATGGCATTTGCTTCAATGACTGCCTCGATCTGCAACCACTAGTGATGGAAACCGGGTCTCAAAGTCACCCATGATTCGAACATAGTACGATAAATCTACCATATTACATGTGTGATATATTATGTATGCAGAGTATATATCCACATTTATCCATCTCTGATCTCTGTCTATGTCATCTATATATATATAATACATATATATATAATAATATAATATATATATATATTATATATATAGATATTACAATATATCAGAATGCATGTATATATATATATATTATCAAATCTTTTGAAGTATCAAAAATTCATGTACCCCTGGGGTGCCACCGTCGCCTTCACCTCAGGCTTTTGGGGCTTGATCTCTGAAGCTTCGCCAGCTACCTGCCCAGGGCAAGGGGCGAAAATTGGATCAACATTTATGATTCCGAGAATGATTTCTACAAAAATGGGAGAAACAAGGATAAACATTGGCTGTAACATTGGTCTATGAAAAGGGCTAATTTTCTCATACTGTATCAAAATTTGTCTAGACAGAGTTGGTCATGACTATGACAGCCATGATTTTGATTGAAGAATCTGACCAATTCCAGCGTTGAACCACCGGTCTGACTTCAACCTCGGAGGCGGCGTCTGAGGAACTTTCAGCCGGGGTTTCCTCTGGCTTCGGTGGAGTTGCCTCGCCGGGATTCCCCATCAGGATCCCCCCGAGCGAAAAGAAGAACATGCAGAACGATCTGCACTTCGAGCCTCCTTTTCCTTTGTCTTGTCTTCCTTTTGTTTTAATCCAACCTCAACGTGTCATCAATGTCGCTGCTGTCATGGAATGCCTGAGAGATTATTGCTGTCATGGAATGCCTGAGAGATTTTGCGGGACCTGCGCAAGTGCTTTCCTTCTGCAAGTTTTCTGTTGTAGTGTCAGTTCATGCGTGTTTCTCATCAGAAGACAGTCATGTCTTGTCTTACTTCTCCACCTGTTGGCAGCTGGTTTCAGTGAGACTCTGGAAACTCAGGTACATACATTATTATATATTTATATAATATAATATATATATATAAATAAATAGATATCCCACATCCCCATCTTTGTGGATGATGTATCCATTCTTCTCGCAGCTCATTTGGAGCTTCCACATTCTCATCTCAGTCAAAGAGCCTCCACCATGGCACTAGGCACCAAGTAGTTCTCTGCAATCTTCATCTTCTCTTGTAGGTCATAGCCTGAGCGTAGCAAAAACTGGCTGGCTGCAAAATTTCAACATGGGTAGCTGTGGGGTCCTTGCGAACTACCTCACAGATTAGCTCACAACAATGTTCACTTGAGGGTGAACTGTGGTAGACCCAATATTTTTTTACCCTACCGTTTGGGGATGATATTTACAACCCATGATGGCAATATTTGGATGGTTTCTACTTGGCTTTACTACATTAGCAACTGTTCTTGCGCGGTTCCCAATTCACCGTGTCCGTTGGGCAGACTTGACAAGTAGCTTGCACAAGATCAACAGTTCGGTGTCAAAAATGTGCTTTTGCTTGTTTTTACCAGTTGAGAATGTCACCAACCAAACATATCCAAACATAGTTGGGTCATCACCAGCACCAACAAATCAGGAGGTTTTTTCGAAAAAAATGTGAAAAGTTCCAAATTGTGGATATATATATATATATATTATAATTATAATAATAATAATAATTAATAATAATAATGATAATCATAATAATAATGATAATCATAATAATAATAATAATATATATATAATATATATATATATAATTATATATAAAGACCAAAGGTTTGGATATACATATATACCATAACATATCTACATCACCAAACATATTCAATAGAGCTTCCAACCATAGCTAGAAACACACCTTGACCCATGGCGCGTTTTTGGGCCTGTGAGTCGGATCACTTCCATTCGATCCAAGAGGGGTCCTGACAAATCGAGGCGGGCCAGTAGAAAACTCGAGTTTAAAAAAAGGGAAAAACTGGATCAATTTTCGTAAAGTATACATAATTGTCCCATTTGGGGGAGCAATTATGTAGGGAAAAACACCATGGTTTCCAATTTTGACCCATACTGACCTGGGAACCTCCTATCAGGAGTCTGATGTTTGAATATACAGTATTTGATCAATTGACCATCCTCCTGATCAAGATTCTTCGGGAACAAAGCACCAGCAGCGAAGTCTCCTGGAATGGTATCCAACACGTTTGCGGTGCATACGAAGAGGATGTTGCTACCTTGGACCGCGGTTCCGCTGGGTCCTGGGTCCTATCTGAGTTGGGAGTCCAGGAATGCTTGACAATGCTTGACAGATCTGACAAATATCTTGAGATCCAGATTTGCCAAAAAAAATGTGAAGCCAAGATGCAGTCCACTGGTACATCCAAGTAGTGATCCATGAAGGCAGAATTTTGAGATGGATCCTCAGTGGGCTCAGAAAACCCAATCCTATGCAGTGCGTCTCTAAGACACCCTTGTGACATCCACCAGCCTAAATCGATGCAACAATCACAAGCTGTCAGTGGACACTGAATACTTCAGTTGAATACTTCAGAGATCTTCTCTGATATCACTTGATTCACTTGACAACTTTTATCAACTTTTACATCATTCGTATCATTCGTTATCATTGTGGACCTTGCCAGGTCATGGTATGTCGGTCATGGAACACATGGAACATGGACTGAGCCGCCCGTTGAAACCCATCGTCACAACATGTCACAACGCAAGGATCTAGGAGTTCCAAAAGTGCGGAGGAGGGGTCTCCATGGTGACCGCGTCCGATCTTGTCCACCTCACAATGGTTTGTTTGATTCATGGTTTGATGTCACAGGATGTCACAGGATGTCACAGGATGTCACAGGATGTCACAGCACCTCGTCAATGAGCACCAGCGGGTTGGAGGTCTGAGTCTTCTTCAGGCATTGGATGATCTTGCCGGGCATGGCTCCAACCTGGATTTCACCATGTCCAGTATTAATCCCTGTACGAGTTCACCGGCTCAGGTTGGGGCCTGTGATTTTCTAGTAGAAAATGAAGGTTGTATAAATTAGGTACCCAAGAAAATCTAGCTACAGACATCAAACCAATTTGAGGTATCCTAGAAAAATGGCAACTTACAACAAGTGCATTTTCGAAGCTATGTTTAGCTTTTGGACGACAGAAAATCAACCCTCCTTAAAGGGGTTAACCTCCCTGAAATCCTAGAGGAAACTCATACCGGTATTAGTATTATATAGTTAGATGTAGTTGAACATCCACAGTTTGTCTCGAAAAAATGTGTCCCTAAATCCATTGATTAATAATCATCTTCCCAATTGAAACGGCCATTTGGATCCCTAATAGGCACCCAGATGCCCCAGATCGACACTGCGCCCGCACCCACTTCAGCCACGGCACGTAAGTGCGCCGATGACCTTTGATCTCTGCCACATCGTACAACCCGCCGACGGAGAATCGGTAGAACTCGCGGCCCAAGGCCTTTCAAGATCATAGGCTGCTCAAGGGCTTGTAATCTCAATAATCCAAATCTGAATGTAGATGTGAGCCCAACCGCCATATATATGTACCACCAATCTTCAAATTTTGGTCAATAAAGCTGTTGATCTCTTCTGGTTTTCTAGGTGGGCCATGATTTTTTTCTAGTGTGGTGCCAGGGTTTTTTTTAAATCTTGTCTCTTAGAGGAGTCTCTGCAAACACAGAGCGCCCAAAGATCAACTTATTACAGTAGCTTCTGGCAGCGATCAGTTTCTTTGCTTCAACTCTTCCCACAACACTTTGATCCAGAAACAATGGTGCAACCCAAACATATCGTAATCATATCATAATCATATATCCATATTATATATATATACATAATCACTAACCCAGGATGGAAGACAGGCCTCGGCAATAGACTTGCCGATGGATGTTTTCCCAACGCCAGGAGGACCCACGAAGCACAGGATCTTGCCTGCGCCGAACTGAGGTCAGTGAAGATCATGGGCAACCCCCGAAAAAGCAGGTACGATCCACACAAAAACACACTGCGAAGACTGGGCAAACTCCTTTTTTCAAACACCATGGAAGCCAGTTCCTTTCAAATTGTTCAAATGAGTTGAAAACTCCAGTGACTCGGATTTTGGATGCTTGAAACCAACGCTGCCAAAATCGCAACACGAATGGATCTCGGACGCACCTTGCATAGAACCACGCAGCACACCCACAGCGATGAACTCTCGGATTCGGTCCTCTGGACACTGCATGGACGACTTTTCAGTACTCTCCAGTTTTGAAGCATCTAACGCAAATTTCGTTCGCGATTCAAGCGATTGACCATTCTGAAAGGTGTAGAGGTCACTAACTTCAAGCATGTAAATTCCCTGGGGATTTCCATTTTGGCCAGTTGAATGGAAATGTCAGCCACTGACGTTTCCACAGGTTCCCCCTTGCTTAACTCAGTTCTCAGATTTGCTCTGGCACTCTTAAAAATTTGAAAACCATCTTGTATTTTGATCTCACTCTCTGTTCTTGTGTTATCTTTCCTTCGAGATTTCGCTCGGGCCCCAGAGTGATACAGAAAAAAAAACCTTTTGATTCCAAAACGTTGCAAAAAAAAAAATATTTTCCACTTTTTCCAGCCCTTGTCCGGCCCTTTCCGACCCTTCCAGCCTCCATTTTCCATCGTTTTTCCCAAGATGTGCATCATGCATCCCACAACCATCCCATGGTTACTCCATTCCCCAATCATTCCATGGGATCCCATGGGGTTCACCCAACGTGGCACCTTGATGTCCGCCAGGCCATAATGATCTCGGTCCAGGATCTCTTGAGCCTTCTTCAGGTCAAAGGTGTCCTGGTGGTTTGGCGACAAATATATATATATATATACATACATTCATAAAAAAAACATATTGTGAATCCTGAGCTTCCAGTGCCTTGATGTGACTCCAGTATGAGCTCAGCATGAGCTCTCACCGTTGGACCTCTTGGCTCAGGCCGTGGTGGGAGGGACGTGGTACGCTGTAGGATCAGCGATGGTGCCTTGAGCAGTGGGTCAAAGCCAAGCTGCACATTTCCTAGTGTGGGACGCCTTCCTATATCCTCTTGATGGACAGGGTCATCACTTCATTCTGGTTTGACAGGGATCATCCAACTTTTGCTCCTGACAGGGTCAGATTCCTTTGTGGTGTATCCTCCGCTACCAATTAATTCACATTGGTAGCGGAGCCTAGTGCTCCAGCTGCCATAGGGTTCCTTTCTTTTGGCATCTGCAAGAGCGGCGATTCAGGGAGGTTGAAACCTTTGGATCCGTGTACAGTTTTTCCAACAGTTTTGAGTCAATATGCCGCCGGCATCGGGGTCTGAGTTGCCTCCAGTGCCGGATGATGATGCTCCACCCCAGGTCAACACACAGTCGCCTTGGAGTCAGATTCCTAAGTTCATCCCTGGGACTACCAATGTTCAGGAATATACGCAGAAGCTCAAGTTCCTAGCGGCCTACGGATTTCCTGGGTCAACTGGACCCAAGGGCTGCACTACTGGTGGAAGGCACGGCGTTTAAAAAAATTGCCCGCATCCCGCCTCAGAAGTTGAAGGTGAAACCAACTGATGGCATTGCAGCCATCGTGGAAGCCATCGGAGGCTCCTGGGGCTCTACTGAGCTCGAGGAGCGGTATGAATTCTTTGAGAAGTCCCTTTACGGAACAGTTCAGAGAAGTGATGAGTCGCATGACAGTTTTCTATCTAGGATGGAAGCCAACTTTGTCGAGCTCAACACACGCAACACAACACTGGAAGAGGTTCAGGCGTATGTGCACTTGCGTCAGTCCACGCTCAATGCGGATGACAAGAAACGCATCCTGCTGGAACATGGTGGAGAGCTCAGGTATGGACCGTGGCCACGGCCTTCAGGTTACTGGGTAGTCGATTTTTCAATGAGTTTCAGACCGGCCGCAGCAGTCAGAAGAACAAGGTCTACGATGCCAATGTTTCGGAAAACTTAGATCAACATGAAGCTGAATTCGATCAAGAGTTCATTGATGCTTTGATTGCTCAGGATGATGTTGACGCCTTGACTGTGTCAACGTTTGAAGGTGAGTTTGAAAAATTTCTTGAAGAAACGCCCGAGCCCGAGATGTATGAAGCTCTCACCTCGTATATCGAAGCCAGGTCCAAGCTTGTTGAGAAACGCAAGAGTCGCGGTTTCTGGTCTGTGAAGGGCAAAGGGAAGTCTTCCAGAGGTCGTGGCAAGAGCTTTGGAAAGCGGTCAAAGGACCGTGATGCGCTTTTGCAGTGTATCTCAAGAAGCCATTGCCGACGTTGCGGCGCCTTGGGACACTGGAAAGCCGAGTGTCCACAGGCTTCCAGCTCAGATAAACCTGCTGCTCCATCGTCTTCAGCCACTGCCCATTGTGATCGATGCGAAGCCTCGGGACATTTTCCAAGCCTCGACTGATGCCGACGAAGTGATTTCCGAAGATGAGTATGAACTTCCGTCCGTCGAAGCCAGTCAGCATCTTTGTCATCAATCATGAGTGTCGGGCCTCTGAATTGAACTTGACTAGGCAGAAGTTCAATGGTGTTCCAAGCCCTCATGTGTCCTTGTCCTGTCAGCAGACGCTGCCCAGGAAATGCCCGCACGATGAGACGTCCCGCCGTGCCCATTTTCAATCCAAGTGCCGACCGTTTGCAAGGTCTTGCGCATCCGAATCTGTATATAGCAGTATGGAAGACTTCTGTACACATGCCATTTTGGACACAGGAGCCAGTCGCTGCATTATCGGTGACAAAACTCTTCAGCGTCTCAAGCAGTCCTTGACAGAATGCGTTCGATCCCAGATTCGTCAGACAGAAAGTTCGGTGAAGTTCCGTTTTGGCAACAATCAGTCTTTGACTTGAAACATCGTCATGGTAAGAAGTTGCGGTTGTCAGTTGAAATGGTTCGTGGAATGACAACATGTTTGTTTTCCAAAAGAGCTTTCAAGATGTTGCATGGACCGTTGGACTCCCAAGCTGATCAATGCGTTTTGTCCAGAGTGCAATCCGGGCCAATTCTTTTGCAAACTACTCCCACTGGACTGTATCTCATCAACTTGTTGGACATTTATCAGAAAGATGAAATTGCATTTTCACATGAAGAGCCTCACACATGCTTGTCCAAAAGTTCCCAAACGCAATTAAGGGATGGTGGTTCTGTTGGGGATCTTTCAGAACTAAGCAAAAATAAAAAGATTTGGGGTTCAGTTGTAGGGGTATCTCAACTGATGCAAGATTCACCTGTTCAGTCCAAGAAGTTCATGCGAGCCAGAGACTTTCGCTCAAAGGCCCCGGTGGCACAGTTCCCAAAGTCTTCGTCTGTTGGCTGTCACCATGCCGCCAATGGTCATTGTGCTCAAGACCACTGCCGAAGCCCTGATCAGGCTTCTCACCCTGTTGCTGCAGATCCTAGTGCAGCAGTTGGAGAAACAGGAAGTCTTAGCAGAGATTCACCAACAGGGGGCCACACTGGAAGCCCTCAGGGAGGAAGTCTCAGTCCAGAAGAAAGGACCCGAGAAGAAGGTTCAAGCTCAGGCCATGGTCACTCCAACGAGTGTGGCATCCGGCAGTTCAACTCCGTTGACAAGACCTCAGAATCCGACAGTGGTCCAGCGAAAGAGCCGTGCTCCTTCCATTGTTTCCCAGGCTCCAAGTTGGCAAGAGATCGAAGCCGAGGAGGAGACATTCAGAAAACGGCGCTCACCCAGAGCCGAGCTCCTGTGCCCGGGAACTTGACGCTTTCGGAGTGAGGAAGCAACGTGATCAACTTCGGAAGGAAGCACAAGGGCTAATCCTTCTCCGGCTACCTGCAGTGGAGCCTACCCCGCCACGGGTCCCTCATGCCGGAGTATCAAGATTTCTTCCGATTCGGGCAACTCTGGATGGCGATCAACAAGTTCTAGATGGACATCCAGCTGAACATGCTCCACTGAGTGAATCTGAGAGCTTTCATGCAGCCGTGCAGGCCACAAGAGACATGCTGAAGCAATCTCCATGGAAATGACGGCCATTACGAACTTGGAACCTGCAGATTCTTGTGCGCAATCTGGCATGTGGAAGCTGTGAATCCTGCTGGGCTTGAATGGCATCATACATTTGAAGCCTCTTGAATTTATTCAAGTAATTCCAGCCTCCCCAAGGACCGCATTCTGGAGCCCTCTGGTTGGTACTTGTCGATGATATCCCAGAGTTTCTGACGGCCTGCAAAGGTTGACAAACCTCCTCTTTTGGTGACAAATTTTGAACCTGACAGCCTGATAACCCAATCGTTGTACTGCTTCAGTTAGAGGACTGTGATCACTGGCAGAAACCTCTAGAAGGAAAAGTTTTTGATGGCGGGTTTTGTTGGAAATCTGAGTTGAAAGTGTATCTTCCATGGCTTGAATGGTTTGTTCAATCTGCTCCTGAAAATGGTTCTTGGATTGAAAGGTTGCCATATCTGGAGCCTCTTGCATTTGAAGATTTTTGAATCCATGCATCAAGAGACAGCCACAGCTCGCTTTGACATGTGCCGTTTTGGTTTGCGCATTCCAAAGACCAACAAGCTCTTGCGTAAACGTAGTGTCCTGCTCACGACAAACGACAAATGTTTCATGCAGTTCATGACCAGCGTTGCACAAACCAGCATGATCACCAAAGCATCGAAGGGAATATCAGCATAGGAGGCCGTAGACAAAGGCTGACCAGCTTTTATGCAATTTACTGCCGTGGCTTTGCTGACATGATGGCCACAAACCTCTGTAAAAACCATCATACTCCCGTAGGATCCGAAAACATGCCATAGCTTGCCATGCAAATGATGAAGATGACCTTGAAAGGCCTGCCAAGCGGCCAAGAAGTGATCAAAGCAGATTCAAAAGACAGAGGGTTTCCCAGGTCACACCTGTTGTTCCCAGTGAGCCAGTAGTGCCTGCGACACCCGTTTCTGGCCATGGCAATGTGGATCCAAATCCGGAAACAAACGGTCCGAAACCGACCACACCACTAGCTTCCAGGCGAACCTTGGAAGAATGTTCTGGATGTTGCCCAACCGCTTGCTCCCCACGTGGGCAATGCCAGATGCCCGGCAGACTCGGAGGCTTGGCGCCTTGCTCAAGAAATTCTCCAAGATTCCCTCAAGTTGTCTGACATGTTTGTTTGCAGAGGCACTGAAAGGTATCAGGTTCCGCTTTTAGCACCACCGTCACCTCAGTTTCCTCTGCAGTATACTGCCTCTATTCATCGGGAAACATCCGAGATCCATGACCTGGGTTTAGAAAATTGGCATTCATGCACCCGAGCACAGAGAATCCGAAAAAGTATTCCCAGCCATCTCACACTCAGCATGTTTGGAAGTTTGCCAGAATCCGAATCTGTGCCAGCTGATATCCGTGAACCCAGCCTTTGTGAAACAGGCCCTGCAGAAGAACCTGTTCCGGCAGTGAGTGCAACTGAAAGGCAAAATCTTCCACTGGCTGGGCACGAGCATTCCAGCAATCAAGCATGTCAAGGTTGGGCACCGCCACCAGTGCCATTGCACGGTCCCAAGTTTCGACTGTTGCAGCCTCATGGGAAACAAGACTTGGTCAAACTTCATAAGAATCTCGGACATCCAGACCCACATGTCCTGTCTTAACATCTCAAAGTTTTAGGAGCAGCTGAACATGTTGTGGAGACCGCCAAACAATATATCTGAAATGCTTGCGTGGAAACCACCAAGATTAGACATCAAAGGCCTGCCAAGCTCCACGGACCCCGAAGAATTCAACGAGCTTTTGGGGATTGACGGTTTCTTTTGGACTGGAAAAAAGAGGTTCCAAGTCATGAATTTCCGCTGCATTGACGAAGCATCTTTGGACTGGAAAAAAGAGGTTTGGACTGGAAAAAAGAGGTTCCAAGTCATGAATTTCCACTGCATTGACGAAGCATCCTTGTTCCATTTAGGACGTCGCTTGGATAATCGACATTTGGAACATGCTATCCCTGCATTCAGTGAGATGTGGATGTCCTGGGCTGGCCAACCTTCAGGAATTTATGCCGATCCCGCAGGGAAGCAAAGCAGTAAACCATGCCTTTCAACCGAGGCATGGCAGAAAGGCAGAATCGAAAAACATGGCCAGATCATGTAAGAACATGCTTCACCGCTATGATCAGGAGAAAACCGTTGAAGATGTTCAAGAACTGGATTCCGTCCTTAGAGCCTGCTTTCGAGCTAAAAATATCTAAAAATGCATTGTCCCGTCATAATGGTTTTTCCCCGGAACAAACAGTACTTGGAAAATCCACCAAGGTCCCAGCCTCACTTACCTCTGGTGAGCAAGGGTCTTCCCACAGTTTGGCCGATGGTTCTGACTTGGACTGCGGGACATTCCGGCGGAATCTTGAAGTCCGCACTCGAGCTAGAAAGATGTTTTTGCTTGCTGACAACGACTCTGCCATCCGTGGAGCACTCCTTCGGAAGTCATGTCCTCCAGTAGACACGTATGTCATAGGTCAGCATGTCATGTACTGAAGAAAACGCAATACCTTTGGACGTCGAGAGATTGATCGTTGGCATGGTCCTGCAAGAATTGTTTGTCAAGATGGTTCAACGACCATGTGGATTGCTCACGGAGACAAATTGTTGAGATGTGCCCCGGAGAACTTGCGTCCAGCGTCTCTACGCGAGTGGGGCAGTATTTCACTTGATCAGCAAGTGCAAAATGCAAAACATGAATCAACTCAGTGATGGTCAGCACCGTGAATTGCCCTCAGGAATGAATGCTTCAAGAACTCAAGAGGATGGAATTTACTCACTCGGCAGTTTTGCCGCAGAACCAGCCATGCCTGTAAGCAACCAGACCAGCCTGAACCTGAAAGTGAACTGCTTCCTGAAACTCTAACTAACCCTGTAAATACCCCTGCAACCGGTCCTCAAAATAATCCCAATGAAAATAGTCCACCACCACATGAATCCAGTGAAAACTCCAATGATAATGCCATTGACCTTGATGCACCCGAAGACCATGCCATAGATCTAGATGCCTCAGATGACGTACTCACATGTCATGATGTTTGCAACCTTGAAACGGATGAAACCATTCATGAACGAAATGTTTTCCATGCGGGGACAGCCCATAGCCAGATGTGTCTTGCAGAAGATGGCATGCCCTACATAGAGAATCCACCCCAACCACAGGACCATCTGTGTGTTCATGCTTGAGGTTCCCATGTCAAGACAGGATGTCTTGAAATGGTCAGCTGCTGAACATCCTGAGCAACTTGCTCAAGTGGCCTCAGCCAGTAAGAGAGCCCGCGCAGAGGTTCAAATCAAAGATCTGAACCATGCTGATCGAGAATTGTTCGAGGCCGCCAAAGATGCTGAACTTTCCTGCTGGCTCCAAACAGGCGCTCTCAAGCCGGTCCTAAGAAAACCTTTGAATCCTGAACAAATCCTGAAATCCAGATGGGTTCTCACTGGGAAAGCAATATCAGACAGCGAATCTGCCTCGGGGTCAGGACATAAATCTAAAGCTAGACTGGTTATGCTGGGGTACCACGGACCACGCCTAACAGAAGTCAGCAGGGATGCCCCCACGCTTACTCGAGAAGGGCGACACACAGTTTTCCAGCCTATTTCCTCCAAGCATTGGGTTCTTACTTCCTTTGACATCAAGACAGCATTTCTCCGTGGAAAAGCCGATCAGAATAGCCCATTAGCCATGGAAGCCCCGAAAGAACCTCGTCAACGAATGCAACTTGATGATGATCAGGTTTGTGCCTTGATTGGAAACGCGTATGGTAGGGTAGATGCAATTGCAAAAAGCTTGGCTTTCAGATGCATCCCTTGGAGCCGTGTGTATACCATGGTGTTTTAGGCACAAATGCTGATGACGGAATATGTGGTGGCCATGATTGGCTCCATTCTCGAATCGAGCAACTGCGTAAGAGTTTGCCTTCTGGGTCATATAAACAGCGCAAGTTCGTGCTCACTGGAATTCAGCTTGAACAACTGCCAGATTTTAGCATCAGAGCATGTCAGGAAGATTATGTGAACTCAACTTTGCCTATCGAAATTGGAAAGCATCGGAGAAGCACACCACAGGAACCAGTGTCTGAATCAGAGATGTCACATCTTCGCGGTTTCATTGGTAGTTTACAGTATGCAACCACGAATACAAGAGCCGACATGGCTGCCAAGTTTGGAGAAATACAGGTTCAACTGTCAAAGCCAACGGTCTTGACTTTGTTGGAAGCCGCAACAGACGTGTGATGTCAGTATCTTTTTCAAGTCCATAGATCCAAATCAGCTTACCCATGTGGCATTTGGAGACGCATCGTTTGCAAGTCCAAAACAACTTTCCTGCTTTCAAGGTACACTTGTTTTTGCAACAACACCTCAACTATCTCAACTTCACCAAAATCAAACAGCACCCATCAGTCCAATTTCGTGGTCATCTAAGAAGATCTCTAGGGTAGTGCGATCGACTTTGTCTGCGGAAGCTTTCAGCATGTCGAGCGTTGACCAGATGAGCTGGTGCCGACTCTTGTGGGGTACACTGGTGGTACCTGAGTTCCATTGGAGAAACCCACCGGAAGCCTTTCGTCATATGCATGCTGCAGTTGTGGTGACAGACTGTAAATCTTTATGTGATTTGGTCAGTCGTCGAGCGATGCCTTCATGCGCAGAGTACCGCACCACGCTGGAGGTCCTTCTTATCAAAGAGAGATGCTTGGAGCACTGTAATTTTGGATGGATTCCGACAGCGTTGCGATTGGCCGATCCCCTGACTAAAAACATGGATGCCACGCTTCTCAGAGCGGTTTTGGGACAAGGCTCTTTTCAACTGCTCAACGAAGATGCCAACTTTCAGATGAACGCACACAAGAAACAGGCAATCCAGTGGATCCGCAAGTCACATCAAAAGAAGATTCTAGGGAGTGTGAATCGTGAGTTTCCGGTGCCTTGGTGTGACTCCAGTATGAACTCAGCATGAGTTCTCACCGTTGGACCTCTTGGTTCAGGCCGTGGTGGGAGGGACGTGGTACGCTGTAGGATCAGCGGCGGTGCCTTGAGCAGTGGGTCAAAGCCAAGCTGCACATTTCCTGGTGTGGGACACCTTTCTATATCCTCTTGATTGACAGGGTCATCGCTTCATTCTGGTTTGACAGGGATCATCCAACTTTTGCTCCTGACAGGGTCAGATTCCTTTGTGGTGTATCCTCCGCTACCAATTCACACATATGTATATATATATATATACATATATATAGCAACCAAAAAGGAGATGATGGAAAAGTGAAATCCGAATCTGAAACAGTGATAATATAATGGTCCTATCTTTTTGGGGCTGACATGGGCTGACTATAATGTGTGTAGATTATATATATATATATATATACATATCAGAATATATATATATATGTGCGTGAATATACTGAATTATATTGAGATATATGTCGCATGAAAAGCACGCGAAAAATCAAAGTATACAATAGCCTGCATGAGTTGATTTGCTGCAAAAACGACAAAAGACAACTACACATCATGATGTGCTTGGGGTTTAAGGGATACAGTGGGCCCCTGGGCGTGGCACCTACTGCACCGTCCTTGCTGTAAACACTCCACGGCATGCTAGTCAGCCAGTCCAAGTAGTTTCGGGTCATCTGGTACTCTTGGGATTCCTGGTTGCATCTGGCCGAAACGCTGGGAGACTCCCATTGGATCTGGCTGCATCTGGCAGTTTCAGCCCCTCCGAAAAAAATGTCCCGGAGACTCTTTAAAAATAGCCACACCACAGGTGGAGAAATGATGGAAAACTTTTCACACATCATCGCAGAGACCAAACGGTGGCAGGTTTTGCAGATGGTGGCAGACCCCCCTGGGTGACCTTCGCAAGGCCGGCGAATTTCTCGAACTCGGACTCAATGGCCTAGCGCTGTCCCCGGCTAAATCAAAGCCCAAAATGTGGGCTTAGTGAAAAAAAACTGAAGACACGTTTAGCATGTTCTAAGCGCACACTGAATGATGTGCAAATATTTATATAATAATGTTGATCTTGGCTGCAAAAAGTAAGGGTGACATTGGCTGCACTGTGTCGCTGGTGTTGGAACACGAATTCCTTCAGTATCGACACCCTATTTCTGTGCCCTGTTGCTGCAAGAGTTCTACGATCCACAGTATAAACTTCGACCAAGCAGGAAACTGATGGGATCTGCCAAAGTGATCCAAAATCACAGACCTGGAATATCCTTAAGTTGGATGATCTGACACATGTCTAAAGATCGAAAGAAACGATTGGTATCCTGGTAGCCCATGCTAGGCCGGCCACATCCACTGCCTCATTGGCTTCCTTGGGGACCTCTTTGCCTTCCAAGCGTTCTTTGAACTTCTGCAGGATGGTCTCCTTGACATCAACGGAACTACGAAAATATTCACAACATGACCAGTGATGACCAGTGATGACCAGTGAAGCCAAAGGTGCTGAACCATCGTCTTTATCAATGCCCAGCTCTTTCCTGAGCAGTAAGGTTCTGTCTTTCCAGAGTCCCCCAAACTTCAGAAAACTCAGCTATTGCAGCCCAAGATATACTGTAGCGAGTGCTTCAAATATAGATGGAGAGATATGGAGCGTTGCTCAGGTTGTCCAAGGCGAGTCCAAGGATTCCAAGGTCAACACTTGATGGACTTGAGCTGCTCCCGAAGCATAAACTCTCTTTGATTTTTGGACATCTTTTCCTGCAAATGGCCGGCCACATGCTCCCCAAGAGCTATTGCATGCTGTGGCCATCTCATTTTACAAAGACTTTACAAAGGATATCAAAGGTCTCCTTTGAATTCCTTTGATATAAATCACTCCACTTATCTCCACTTCATTCAGAAGTCCCCGGCCAAGATGGGTCACGCGCAACAAGAGCCTCGATCTGATTCGAAATCTTCTGCTGCAATTTGGCCAACTCCAATTCCTTCTTCAACAGCTCCAAGGCATGCCTTCGCAGCCAATTTAAAACAGCTGCGCTAAGCCGAAAGCCACAACTTCCTGCCCGTGTCAGAGGGCCTTTACAAAATCCCGCAAACGCATTGGAAAGCAACGAATCAAAACTAAGATTTTGCCAATGGTTGAGCTCCCATAGCAACAAATGAGATTTGCCCCCTACCTACCCCATCTCTGCCTCAATTTTTTGGTCGGATTCGTGATTTCCAGCACCTGAAAAAAACAAGCAAAAGCCACAGGCAAATACAGGTGCTGTTTCACACACGCAACACTTTGAAGGATACATAAGAAAGCCGTAGAAAATTATCGAAAACCATGAAAAAAACCTATCTCTTTCATGTCCAACCCGAAAAAAAAAAGGCAAACTCCTGGCATCGATCTCATGCGCCTTCTGAAGCTCCTCACCCTCCGCAGTGGTCATTGAGGCGGCCAAATGCGCGACGGTGTTTGGCTCCAACTGTGCCATGTTGGCATAGCCCTGGTTGAGCATTGCCGCGTGCTCCCCTGGGCGGCTCGGGCTTGGGGATGACCGGATAACTTCTTTGACTTGGACCATCTTGGACCCTTTTCGACCCTTTTCCCTTTCTTCTTTCAACGTGTAACATGTTGTAACGTGTTGTAACTATATAGACTATATAGATGTAGAATGATGCAGAAGTAGTGACTTGACCCAATATCCGCTCTTATCCACTCTTATCCATTCTTTTCCACTCTTATCCACTCTTATCCACTCTTACATCACAACGATGATTTGCTGTGTCAGCTGAGATCCACGCTAAAGCTCGGGCTGACTCTCATGATTTCCTGCGACAACAAATCAACGTGCTACGTCATATGGTCATCCCACAGAAAACCATCTGCAGGATCCTGTCCACAAATACCAGTGGCATTGCAAACATCTAGTGATTGCCATTGTTTTGACAGCGTCTCGTGTTGATCTACAGCCCAAAATCTAATAGCTCTAGGCTCTATACGTCCTTCACCGTCTGCATGGTTTCGTGCAGGGTGGCTTTCAACATCTCATCCTTCAGAGCGAGGACCGAAAGGATTGCAGGACTGCAGGATTGGGGCCCAAAGTGCTGACCCTTCTCAATGCTGTTTCTGCATGATGCATTTCCTGAATTGTCCTTGTTGTCCCAGGGCACTTGTGTCACTTCAGCAATCTGTACCTGCCAATATGCATCCTCCAAGTTTATTTTGAAGCTCTTCCAGCTCATCCAACTGGAATCCAATTTGACCCAGATGGTCCGGTCAAAATGAAAAATGTTTACCCTCAGCTTCAGGAAGCCATGAAAATTGTCATATATTGTCATTCATGACATCCAATACATTCCAATACTAAATCAAGGTTTCAAGATGTTTCAAGGTACCTGCAAAGGTGGACCACGTTGCAGAACCTTCTCCAGTTGCACAATTCGGGTGCCTCGGCGGCAGCGGGGGAGCCGTGGGATCCGTAGGGCGGCACTGAGATTCCCGGCCTGCCACCAGCATCTGAAGTGCCACGACATCGCCATTTTTCTGGGACCAAATAGGGAGAACCTCACGATTCGCACGATGTGGTAATCAGCCATTTTGGTAGCTGTAACCAATACAAACTGAGCTTAGGCATTAACAACGGTGATATAACTTGTTGACAAATGTCAACAGCTTGGGGTGTCAGAGCCTTTGGCACACAGTCACGCCAATGGCTGAGATGTTGGTCCCAATGATCCCAGAGGGACCGGGTTCCCCACCTGCTGGACTCGCGCTTGTGTGCCAATGCCATGTAAGACTTCCATGGGGTCTTCATCAGTGATTTCCTGGTGACGATCTTTCAGCATGCCACCAATTCCAATGGACCAAGTGACATGGGTTCCAAGATATTGTAGACCCTGAAGCATGGGGATGAAGTCAAAAAACTCTATCAAGAACCAAAGCCACATGGACCTTTAAACCTTGCTCAGTCCTCCAACTTCAGTGAAGGCAGCAACTCCTCTTCTTCCCCATCCTGCAGTGCTGGCTGGTACGCTGGCTGCCGAGATGGGGAGATTCTTCACCCACACCTTGGGCTCACCAAGTTGGGACGCCGCAGTTTTGTGGAGGAAAAGGCTCACACTTGTCCTTGGCAGGAAGTCATGGCTCCGACAGCGCGCCCGAATGGGGATAGATCATCTTCACATGGCCAACTCCTCCAACCTTTCATGGGAAAATCATGCGTAACGGATCTGTGTAAGTGGATGTTTACCAACGAGAACGATCATTAAATGTGGTTAAAACATGTTAAAATGTTAAAACAACAATGAACCACCTCAATCATCCAGAGTTGTACCACCCATCAATAATCCACTCAATCATATCCAATCATCACTTCATGGAAAAAAAACAAGGGACACTTGCCGCTTCTCAGCCAGACTCATGAGCTCCTCACAGGCACCATGGGACCGTAGGACCGTAGGACCGTGGGACTGTGGGACCGTGGGACCGTCCGTGGCTCAACGTGTCTTTTTTTTCCAGCGGAAGATGGGGCTGTAGTGTTTTAACATGATTAAACCGGAAAGGATATGGAAAAAAACGTGGAAACATATCGCAAAATGAAACGAATATGTCAACTATGATACACTGACTAGAAATGAGTTTGGTACATTGGGACCCCAACAGTTTTGGATGCTTCAAAAAAGCTGAAACTGATCCAAATATTGTGGGCTCAGGTGATCTTGAACCTCCTTCCATTCCCAAGGTTTCAAGGGAGCATTGGCAATCCGTCAAGCAACTGTTGATGTATACCTCTTGATGAATGCAACTATTATACAAAGCAAGATGATTTACCTCAATGATCTGGTGACGCAAAAGATACCTTTCCAGACATTCAAATCTGGGTCGCGTCGCGTAAAGCTATGACCGGAGCCCTGTCCTTCGCAATCTTCGGCGAAGTGACCTGAATGATTTGTTGCTGCATCGGAAAGAGCGGCCTCCGAAATGTCGGGAGCGCCACTGACAACGGATCGAATCCTCCGGAGCAGGGGACCATGTGATTTGCCATGTGCAGCACAGCGTCCAGCCGTCCTGAAGAATCTTTCCTGGCGAACCAGACCAAACCCCCAAAGCTTGTCAATGTTCTTGCTTGACAGCTGCATGTAGATAGTGTTCTAGAAATTGAATCTGAGGCTTAAGCTCAGACCTACTGAAAATCTGAATTCCTAAAACCAGGTCCAAAAGTCCAAATCTCAGAGCCTTGACTTAAGATCCCCAATGATTGATGGTTCTTAGTGGTTGATACCCCATAATTCATAGTGGTTTCCAGACGGTCAGCAGCCGATGCCTCAACTGTCCACCTTCCTGCTTCAGAGGTACGATGGCTCCATCCTGGCCGTGGCTAAGTCAAGGATCCATAATTCGTAATAAGATGTCCATGTATACATACACGGGATAAAGTTGCATGCATGCATGCATGCATACATACATACATACATATGTACATACATACATACATACATACATGCATGCATGCATGCATACATACAGACAGACAGACAGACAGACAGACATACACAACATTGCATTGCATTGCGTTGCGTTGCGTTGCGTTGCGTTGCATTGCATTGCATTGCATTGCATTTGCATTGAATTTGCATTCACACATACATACATACATACATACATTACATACATACATTACATACATACATTACATACATGCATTACATACATTACATTACATTACATTACATTACATTACATTACATTACATTACATTACATTACATTACATGCATACATACATACATACATAAATAAATACATACATACATACATTACATACATACATTACATACATACATACATACATACATACATACAGACAGACAGACAGACAGACAGACAGACTGACAGACATACACAACATTGCATTGCATTGCGTTGCGTTGCGTTGCATTGCATTGCATTGCATTTGCATTGAATTTGCATTCACACATACATACATACATACATACATACATTGCATTGCATTGCATTACAATACATTACATTACATTACATTACATGCATACATACATACATACATAAATACATACATACATACATACATACATACATTATATATATACATTAAAAAAAATAAAACTACAATGTGCAAATTATGATATATATATATATATATATTTGATATGTATATGATATGTATGTGATATGCATTTGATATGTATATGATATGTATATGATATGTATATGATATGTATATGATATGTATATACGTGTGTGTGTGGGTGATTGTGTTTACTATGTATTTGTCTACACATGAATGTAGCACCTTCGTTCGCCCACGTGACTCTGTGCGCTGTGTGCTTGTCAACGCTTCACTTTGGCGCCTGCGCCTGTGCACCACTTCGATCTCAGTGGTTCCAAGAGTCCGTTGATTGATTCTGAAGGGAAGAACTGGCAAGGGGAATGGGCCATATGGGTCACAACCCTGGTAAAGTGCCGAAATCTTCGCGTAAACAATGAGCTGGTATATCTGGATTTTGTCCCATTCCAATGGTCCCAGAAGCATTGAACTATCTCTGCTTTGGGGGGGGCTATGTTGAGTACATTTCTGGGGTGCAGCCTCGAGTACAGCCGCTGGTGTTCGGATCTTTTTTCGATGAGACACACCATGGCTAGCTGGTATTTAGCAGGGCAAACATTCGATGGTTTGATGCTAAGAATTACCAAAAACTATCGTCTAGTGAGTCTAGTGGCTTGTGGTCTCACATTTGCCACCCAATGTGGACTTGGTGAACTTAAATTTCCACTGCCTTGGTCCCACTCTGAAACGAGTGCCACCTCTAAGCCCTTGGTATTCCACTTAAGGTGTCACCGCACAATATTTACCAAACATATCATCTCCATATCTCAGGACTCGTCTCTGTCCTCTGCTAAGAGCCCAACTTCTGCTGCGTCTGCCATTCTGCCTCGAAAGGTCCAGGTGATCCGACACGGCCGACACGGAAGAAACATCAAAACATGGTGAAGACGGTGAAGATCATCGCAATATATTGCAATCATTAGCTTCCGCAGCTTCCCCTATTGAAAAAGTGTGAAAATAATCATAACATAAAAATTTTAGGAATTAAGAATAATTAAGATATATTAAGATGATATAAACGGCTTTTTGGGTACAGTATAGTAGATGATCACGGGGGGATCACATTGTTTGGGGAGATTTTTGATCACAGGCCTTTCGCTCTCCTCCCTCCCCGAGCTTTCGCTCAAGGTAGGCTCATCCGGCGTCTCACCTGTTGAATGTCTTGTGTCAACACAATCTATATATTGGTACAGTGAGGAAAAAATACTGGTAATCACTGGTATATCGGTATATCTATTGATATAAATCTGGAAAAGTGAAAACACTGAAGTCTGCAGAGTTCGTGTCGTACTGTTTCAGGGGCTCTCGAAGTTGCTGCGGATCTCAACACCCCGGAGTGCCTCCCTTTGGATCATCGCCAGCATTCGACCTTGGTTCGCAGCCTTTCAGCAAAACCGGCATGGGATTCTTGGGATTCATCTAAACACCACAACCTGCAGGGCCAGAAGCTGGTCCAGTCATGCTAGGCACTGGACGACCAGCCAAAGAAACGTCGGGTCTGCAGTAGAGCTGGCACGGCTTCCTGCTGGCAGTCACTCATCTTGGAATAGATAGAATATCCCCCGAGTTCAACCATTGGGTGATATTCAAATTGGGAATTATCCTATGCAACAAACCTCTTTGGTTGAAATTCGAAGTTGTGCAGCAAGTAAATGACGAATGTTTGCAAAACGGAGAACCAAGGGGGGAATTATAGACGACGATTGGGCTAATTCCATTGTATAATCCTGATCACATCATTGGTCAGTGCAAAAGCATGGCCTGCTGCAGTTGCCATGTGGATCGTAGGGGCCTGGGTGGTTCGATGCTGAGGTGAATCAACAGCTGCACTCCGTCGGCCGTGCCCCCACCAAGCGCTCCACAAGGGCTTTCGAGGTGTTCCCCGCAATGCCTTCACCTTTGGCAAACATCCAGGATCTTACAATGGAAATATTGCTATGGCACCAATGAAAAATCTAGTTGACCAGAGTCGTGATTGCTATATATGTAGACATGTTTTTTTTTTCAACTTACAGTTTTCGGATGCAGAGTCCGCTGCGGCCGAGCACGCTAAATTCTGTCTTTGCCAGTAGCCGGCAGCCATCATGGCCGCGAGACACAAAATCACTTGGCGGTTTGGTCTCGTCGCACTCTGTGCTGACGAAGTCTGTACAGAAGTTTGTTCAAATGACCTTGCACAAGCCACGATATGTGCAGATGGCTTTTTTCCCGGCGTGCGGACGATTCAACATGATCTCAGAAATTCGGAGGCTTATCAGTGAGGAACTGTAGAAGGACATGTGGAAGTTGGGTCCTGATGGGAGAAGTCGTGCTTCACATGGTGTCAATGGTGCACACTGACCATGCGTCCTCCAGGGATGGAAGATCTTGGATCAAGACGCAGCCACGTTGCAGCACCAGCCCCAGGGACTCCTTGGATCAAAAAAACAGCTGCATATCTGGATAGCTATTATATATATATACACACACATACATACATGCATGTGTGTATGTGTATATATATATACATACATATACACAATTATGTTCACCTGTTTGTCTGAAAGGGGGTACCCCAAACTCCATTGGTTACTCATCATGTTCCTTTAAAATGACCCGATTTTTTAGGTATACTGCAACTCAGCCGGCCATGTCAGGTCACATCTCAGCAGTGGATGCTGCCGCATCTGGCTCGGTAGGGGCCCCTTTTTAGTTCCTCGACAGGCCTGTGAGGCCTTGTGCATGGAAATAGCGCTCTGTGCGCTTGCTGCTGTGCGTTGGTTGGAAGAGAAGAACCCCTACAGCATCTAGGCTGTGGACCTGTTGGTTGGGATAGGGGTTGAGCCCAATAACCCCACTGCCTGCTCCAGCTACATTGGTAGCGGAGCAGAAGCTCCAGGCCTTACGCTTTGGCCCTGTTGAGAACGTCACTGAAGGTGACTTGAATCTCCGGCGCTACAGCTTGGACCTAAACCCTTTGGCTGGTCGAAGCGGGATACTACGCCCTGAACTTCCACGACCTTTTGGCCGAGCTCTTTTACCAGTTTGAATTTGCACTCCCCAGTGACACGACTGGGACCCTTTGCAGGCCATTTTGGCCATCGACTGCTTCTCAGGAGAGATGTCATCTGAGAAGGAACAAAACGTTCCAGTTTGGGACGGAGGCGCAAGATCATGGCGAAGGTATACACGTGAGGTTTGTTGGTATGTGAGGGCCACACCAGTTGAGAAACGCAGATACTGCGCGACCAAACTGGTGGGGAAACTACGTGGTCCTGCCCGACTACTGGCTATGAGCTGGACTACAGTGGAGTTTGATCATACAAATGGAGTCCGAGATCTTCTACAAAGATTGGCAGCTTCTCCCCTGGTGCGGCGAACCTTGCCGAACGCTGCTGCAACATGCCAGCAGTACTTCAGCTTTAGACGTGAAGCTGGAGAAGCCATGAACAACTTCCTTGTGAGGGAGGCCTTGGGCTACTCAGAGTTTGTGGAGGCGCTCTTGCTGCTGTATGAGGACAAGAAAGGGATTCAGCAACATGACAAGACATTTGATCTACCTGAAGAAGCTCCCAGTGATGGATGGGCTGATTGGTGGTACGATGCAAATGATGATCCAGAACAAGAAGAACCTCCTGGTGCTGCTGCTTCTCCTACTTCACCGGCGAGACCTACGGCGTCACCTATGGCTACAGCGGCTGCAGAAGGCTCTGTGGGTATGACTCCAATTCGACGTGCTCAACCAGATGCCAGTTTCCGCTCTGTTGGAGTTCCTGGAACCTCAGCTGCAGGCGAAGTTCAAGGTGAGATCAACGAGTTCTCCTTGGCTGACAGCTTCGTCTTGGGAGTCTTGAGGGGCTTCCGGCTCTTGCAATCAGCTGGACTCAGTCCTGATGAGAAGAGGGACATCCTAGCAACTACAAAGGGAAGTCTTGAGTTCGAGGTGGTGACACAAGCACTACAGACTCTATGGGATGAACAGTTTCTTGGACGCGGCACTTCAACCATGAAGAGCTCTATGGCGGGCTACTACACTGAGTCCTTCCAGGTGTCTGATGAGACCTACGACCCGAATGATTGGGGTGAAAACTACTGGAGCGAAGCCGACTACTGGGCTGAGCCTGACTGGGATCAATGGGGTGATCTACAACACTCTCAACCTGAACCTCCTCTACAAGATGTTTGGTGCTGATGATCCTCAACTACAAAGTGCTATGAAGGCTGAGGGTGATGCAGAGAACATCCTCGCTCAAGCTCAGAGAACTTGGGCTGAAGCTCAACGAGCAACTGCCCTGCTTCGCAAAGATCGTGGATTTGGCCATCAGCGTCCTCCCAGCGATGGCAAGTGCTTCATTTGTGGTGGAAACCATTTTGCTCGAGATTGCCCTGACAAATACCATCCTTCGTACCTGAAGGGGAAAGCTAAGGGGAAATCTCCACATGCCTACATGGTTGATTGTGCTGAGCTCTACTACATGAAGGGTAAGGGCAAGTCCAAAAACAAGGGCAAAGGCAAACATGCCAGTCTGGCTGACTTGAATGCAATGTGGAAGGGAAAAGGAAAATCCAAGCAGTCACCAAGTCGTCCAGTTGTGAATGCATACGCTGCTGAGAACCAGGTGATGTACGGCTTGGAACTGCAGGAGACCTATGAGGCTCAATCCAATGCGGCGACCAACATGCCACCCAACCTTGGTCTTCTCGATTGCGGCGCTACTGCAAGTGCTGGGCCTGAAACTAGCGTGCAGAAGTTAATCAACTCGGTACTGGCTCAGGATCGAGGAGCTGCTGTGACCATTGCGAAATACATGCGGCCTTACTTTCGCTTTGGGAATGGTTGTTGGGGGCAAGCCAATTTTAGGGTCACTATTTCCTCCAAAGTTTCTGGCACTGAGCGAAATTTCCACATGTATTGTTTGCCTGACCCCAAGAATGTGGACCCAAAGAACATGGTACCCGTGCTGTTGGGGATGGATCATTTGAGT
>Ga0126342_10002727_pt1:10000-28090 | contig 28090 bp, 33 predicted proteins | sample Cyp1metagenome_FD_92528 | JGI IMG/M metagenome (GOLD analysis project Ga0126342, IMG submission 92528) | Coral microbial communities from Lord Howe Island, Old Settlement Bay, Australia - Cyphastrea 1 metagenome | ecosystem: Host-associated > Invertebrates > Cnidaria > Coral ... | reverse complement strand
AGGGGGTTTTGGATAAAATTCCCGTGGTGAGGTTGGAGCGCCATTGGTATAACTGATAGGGCCTAGTGGCCCTGGATATTTTTTGGGCCAGACCCCCCGAATCCTATCCAGGGACGCCCAACGGGGATATTAAATGTCATACTCCTATAACATAATCTAGAGTATACAAATAGTGGTGTATGATAAATTCAGGATGATTATCGAAGCAGTCCTTGGGGGCGCTGTTGAAAGGAACCAAAACGTTTTCCGCTGATGCTTCATGTTCAATGGTTAACCCCCCAATAAAACACATTGTTTGTTGCAATTTATCCCTTGGAGTTTGGATATTCTCATCAAAACATAATAAAACCATAGTCAACCATACTACTCTACAGTAATTCAATATAGACCCTGTCAGATAGGAGTTGAAAGATTATTTTCCACTATTTTTTTTTTCAGGGTCTATGTTAATTTACCAAAGGGTACCCTATGGTAATTTAACATAGCTATAGAAAATCACCATTTTTAATAGGTAAACCATCTATAAATGGGCAATTTTCCATAGTTATGTTAATTTACCAGAGGGTAAACCATATGAAACCACTGAAACCCCAACTCTTGGCGCTTCCCCCGATCGATGCGTCGTTCCTTGCATCATCTCACCGGCGCCTCCACGTCGGGGTTCTCAGGCATCAGCTCGAAGGGTAAGGATTCGGCTGCCACGGCAGATTCCTTCCGTCACAATGGGATGATCTCATGGATATTGAATATGAATGCGACATACCCATTATATATATAATATTTATATATATATTTATTTATATCTATATATATATATATATCTGGTTGGTGGTTTCAACCCCTCTGAAACACAGAAACTGAGAATAATATGACTGGGGCAAAATGGATTAACATATTAGGATATTGATTTTATCGGATATTTGGATTAACATATTTCATATCCTATCTTAATGGGACATAGTAGACATACCCTCTGGTAAACTAACATAGTTCTAGAAAATCACCATGCTATTAGTGGGTAAATCAACGAACTTTCTATGGCCATTTTCAATAGCTATGTAACAAATTACCAGAGGGTAGTATAGGATATTGATTAACATAGTGGATTAATATGATTGTCTAATAGCATTATTGTCTGTAGGATATAGTCTAGTATTATTGATATCAATTGGACATAATATTACGGCCAGGCGCTGCGTGTTGCCCGGAGGTTCAAATGGCGTTTAAACATGTTTAAACATTATTCTTCAAAATGCTCAAACACCTGCGCAGGGCCAGTGTTTTGAGATTTCCCAGATGACGAACCCTAAACCCTAAAACCCTAAACCTAAACCATCCTATATAAACCCTAAAACCCCAAACCCTAAAACCCCCTAAAACCTAGGCTCTGAAAACTTTGAATCCTAAACTGGAAAACACTGCAAATACGCAGTATTTTCTGCTATCTCTCCTATCATATATTCAACAGCACGACATTCTCAATGTTAATGTCTGGGCAACACACGGCATCTGTGGGTAATATCATTATATTAGATAATGATAATGATAATATGATAACGATTATATTAATGACATTAATAGATAATGATCATGGTAATTAAATTTATCAGATAATAAAACATATGAAATGATGATGTTAATGATAATGATAATATTATTACTAACGATGATCATCCTAATGTTATTGTTAATGATGATCGTCCTAACGGGCCGGGGGTACCATAAAACCTGAATATCATCCCCCCCTGGTTGATGAAGAAAGTACCCTCTGGTTATTTGTTACATAGCGAACTGGAAAATCGCCATTCTTAATAGGTAAATTTTAGGTAAATCATCCATAGATGGACCATTTTCCAGTTCGCTATGTAACAAATAACCAAAGCTTTGAGTGTGTTCCAGAGTGCCCGAAAAATATTAAGCCAACCCCTGTTCCCCAGAGCTGCGAAACAGCTTTTTCACACGGAGTCCATCAAGATCGATTCTGGCCAAAGGTTCGAGGATCACCTGGCAGGTGCATGGTACAATCATCCATCATTGCGCAACTCACAGGTTTTGATGATTATTGAATCTCGACGGACCATGCTTTGAAGATCAACTCGACATTTTGAAGATCAAGTCGCTCAAGAGTCTGATGATGTCTGATGCAACTACAGACCAAGCTGTCCACTCCTTTTTTCGCCCCTGCACAGCGTTGCGCTGTGATGTCTGCCTACTTTGGACCTAGATGGACCGAGGACCATGGACCAATGCGAACCATGGACCGGTGGACCATGGACCAAACCCCCTTTAAACACTGTTCACTACTGCCTCCTTCCAATGCCTCGAGATTGGCTCAGGAGCGCAGGCATTCAAAATCACTTCGGCCCAGCGGCCATGCACACTCAAGCGGGCTGGAAGCAAGTTTTGAATTTGTTCCGTAGCATTTTCTGGTAGCCCTTTCCACACATTTGCTTGTAGTGTTGGCACCATTCAGCAATCGCTGAGCGCTTGCACTCACTGGCCCGGTAAGCTTCATAAAGGGCTTCCCAGCTGCCGCCTCATAAACGACACAGCCGTAGCTCCACATGTCGACAGCAGGAGAAAGCAGCCTCCGCAATGTGCACAACTGGGCATTCTGGAGGTTGAAGAATTCAGGCAGCCTGCGCAAAGCTGTCACGTATGCCTGTAATCTGGGCTGCTCAACCACTTTTCCATGATGGCCCTTCAGGCCCAAAGCTTGATGCTGGTCAGACACAGAAATCTGAACCTCCGCCATGCCGAGGTCGCCAAGCTCTAGGAGCTGAATTTCTTCCAGCCACAGGCAGTTGGACGGTTTGACATCGAGATGTAGAAGTGAAGCCCGTTGATGAAGGATACGCAAAGCACTTTGCAGCTAGTTGGCAACAACGCTCACCATGTCAGGGCTCAACTTTCCTGATCCCAACCGGTTCGCCAAGCTTGGCCCACCAAGTGTCAATGCCATCCAAGGCCATGGTTCGCCACAATGATCGGCATCAAGCAGCACAGGAAAGAACCTGCGCTCCTTCACATTCAGTTTCCCATCTAAGAGCTGGTAGCTCTGAACCTCTTGCTCGCATTCCACCCGGGCATGGAGGCCATTGAATACCTTCAGGGCACAGGGGCTACCATACCGGCATCTGCCAGTGTGCCAGCAAGCACTTTTCCATATGTGCCTTCACCCAGAATGGTGTCGACCTCATACTGCCCCCCGAGCTTCACCATGGCACCAGCAGCCGGCTCAGGATCACTTGGCTTTCATTTTGCTTGGCAGCTGCGCAACTGATTTGTCGCAAGGGGATCCCCATCTGCAACAAAGCAGCGCGTCGGGCCAGAAACTCAGCCTTGCTTTGGTCTCATTTCAGCTGTAAACTCAAACTTGGAAGCTCCTGGCTTGACACAAGACCTCTCCTTCAAAAAAAGGGCAAAAGCTTTTGTCGCCTTTCGAACCACTAGGCCTTCCTGCGCAACCTTGCTCACTGGATTGCCTCCAGATCTTTTTCTTTGTCATTTTTCATGTGTTTTGGTTTTCTTCCAGAGCCTTGTTGTTGGCACACCTTTGAGCCAACGGGCCATGGACGAGGGACCGCGGACCGTAAACCTGGAACCACTTGCAAGGGAGAGCGCTTGAGCCACAGGGTGCGGACACGAGAAAGAGACTCAGTGGCTGCCAGAAACCGAGGCAAGAGTTTCATTGAAGCCTTGAATGCTGAAATCTGATATTATATATCAAGTCACTCATACACAGCGCAGCTTACAGCCATGCATCCCCACCAGCCTTCAAGTGGCAGTAGAAGGAAGGAGTGGGTGGCGGAAGGATCTTGCAGCTACTCCATCAGCTTGGCACCCACTCTGGGAAGCGGCTGACCATGGTGGATCTGAAAACAGGGTTGGAAAAATGAGGCTGGCACGGTGTCATGCTGAGTCGGTGCCGCTGGCTACTTAAGCGAAGGCAGCATGTCATTTTCCCAAGCTGCCAGGGGATGTCGACATGTCAGTTCAATAGAACAGCTTAAGTGTGATCTGGGCCAACTGAACAATGGCTTTGGCAATCAGTTTGCTTTCTTGAAACAAACCTTACTAAGCCCTTTTGACCATCTCTATACGCTCTAGGATAAAATTGTCAAATGGTGTGACAGAGGTTAGAAGGCAGGAAACAGAAAAGCAGGAGACTGAGAAGAATTAAACAGTTGGAGAAATGCAAAGGAAGCCTTGGAAAAACACATGCCGTTGGTGTGGGAGAAATGCAAAGGAAGCCTTGGAAAAACACATGCCGTTGGTGTGGGCCTAACATCCCGCACATAGCAAGCGATGACGAGGAAACCGAATTGTTCGGCGGCAGGCAGAGCAGTGATGGCTGGACACCGCAAAAGCTTGCTCAGGATCCTGGTTGTGCAATCCTTGCCAAGGAGGCAAATCAAAAGGCACTTGGGAGAAATGTGTGCACAGAATTTGCAAGCACATGTGTCAACTTTTGCTCTGCTTGGATACCTAGGCACTCAATGCACGGGTGGCCGCATGCGTATAGGACCCGTGAAAGGCGTGGATAACCCTGACGTCTTTCGGCCCCTTCGGCATCTCCATGAACACATTCTTTGCTTTCAGCAACCTCAATGCTAAAGGCGAGCGACTGGAGGTTCGGAACTTGGTTGCAAGAGTCAGCAACTGCTTTACCTCGCATGATCCAAACCACTGTTTCATCATTCTCACATACTTTCTCAGATTTGGTTTGACATTACATTCTATCTAGCTCACGTTCCAACATCTTTTCCTCATGCGTACCCGGTACTTGATTTGCCATATATTCTGGAGTTTTTTGTGCTCAATGTTCAGCCGGCAGATGCTTTAAATTTGTTATCCGGCATTCAGTCTTGCATTCGAACATTTTCTCTGATATATTATTGTCACTTTGTTGCTGAAAGTCCATCTGTCAAATTCTTAGGCCGCCGGCATTCTACAGCTAAATTGCCGATGCCCAAACCGGCAAATCGCAACAAGATAAGGTTCAGGGGAATGATTTTGGCCCGAAGATGTTGGACAGGAAAAGGGGACAACAATGTAGAACCTTTTTGGGGCCAATCCCATTTTGGTAAGCTGGGATCAATTTGGTTGGCAAGCTGGGCGCATAGCAGCGAGGAGGCAGACAGGCAGAGGAGGGGAAGAAGCAAGAGGAGAAGAAGCAAGAGGCGCACGCATCAGTTGAAAAATATTCTAAAGGTTCTTGCTGCATGGCAAGTGGAAAAATCTTGAAAAACCGTGGGCCGACTTCATATGCATCCGAAGGACCTTATGCGGTGAGAAGCCAGGCCGCCACCCACACCCCAGCGCGGGCCGTAAGCCACAGCACCCAGCAGGCAGCCAGCGCTCTCAATTGCAACTTGATGCAAAAGAGGCACGGATCCCAAAGACTTCCTGCCATTCTTGAATTTCTAAAAAGGAAATCTGCCAAATCCCAGAGGTCAATGCTTTCCGCGCATGGCCTCGCAGCCTCGCTTTTTGCAGCACAGGTCAGACACTTGACATGGGCAAGCGTTGTTCCAAGATTATAGGCAAGGAACGGCAGCAGCGACCCTGCCGCCTTTTCCACAGGGACTCTTCCAGCCAGTCTCACCCAGGAGCTGCCTGGGAATTGCAGCGGTATCCATTAGCTTATGGTATAACGACGTCAACCAAAAATGACTTGGACGACTCTCAGTGTTTCTTTGCTGGCTAGACGCTGTACTAGTGCTTCCGGCGGTTGGGCCTGGTAGCCACGCACCATGCACCTCGGTAGCAAGTTTGTCTTGCACCAAAATGACCTAGACCTTTGAAGTTGCTAGTAAAGGGCCCTTGAATGCAACACTTCACCCTTGGATGCAAAATTCTGGATCCTTGTGCAACCCTTGGATGCGTAGATCGACCCTTCAATGCGCGACCCGCGGTGGTTGGCACGAACCAGGAGTCTTTTGGGAGTAGACCATGTCAACGACTGCTGGTTTGCACCGTCCAGGCGTGAAAGCAAATCTAGTGGTGACCTTCTTTTCACAGGGGCCTTAAAACATCTTAAAACCCTAACTTGAAAGCAATGTTCCTCCCTAAATGAGCCCTGGTTGGTGCCGCCTGGCAGTCGTTTGTACACGGCAAAGGCAAGGGTCAAAATCATCTTTTCCCAAGGCAATGAGCCAAGTCTTGTGCTGTGCAAGTCCTGACCTTTGATCCTTTGACCTAAGATCGCTGCCTGCACCTAACTACTTCCCCTAGGCTTTGGAACCCCTTTACAGAACTTGTCACTCTCCAAGCTCCGTCTTGTGGGCCAGGGTTCGGACACTTCTGAGAAAGGCCCCAGCATCTTCCCAACATAGTAAACTGTACACGCGTCTGCGTTTGCAAGTGACTTGACTGGGAAGCTCCCCGGTTGAGATCTTCCATCTGGATTTCTTGGCAGCCCCACAAGCTTTCAAGGCTAGGCAAAATGAACGATGCCTTAGCCACAGCCAAGCCACCCATCAATAACACACAACCATTCTGACACGAAACACGCTTCCCGACAGGATAAGGAGAGTTGTTTTCAGACACCCTTCAAAACACGAAAATACCTTTCTTTGGTAGATGTGTTGCTGCCAAGAAAGGTCACTGCCAGGCGCTCAAGGGTATACACCAGATTTACATGGATAGTAGTGTCAAAAAAAAATACTGGGTGCTCCGGCTAGATGCTCCCGCGTGGAGTCCTTGATAAGAATCCCAATCTTCTTTTCCAATGCAGCCGTGCTGAAATGAAGAAACTTGGACTCATTCTCAGGTGTAAGTTCAGCGATAAAAGTCAACAGGTCCTCTCGGGCGGCCAAAACCTTTCCAGACAGGACACGCGCAACATGTATGTAGTCAGGTCTTGTGAATGCACGATGTGCCACGCTGGTCTCCTTCAAGGAAATGGAGTAGAAGAATCCGTCGGAATTGCACCAAAGGCTTCGCCAAAATGGCGGGGTCTCATTCACCAAGGGAGCCACAAATAATATCTCGAGTCTGCCTCAGCGGCACGACAGGCAAGCTCGGACTCTGAAGGTCAAACTGCTTTACTTTGCATGATCCCCACCCTGACAACAGTTCCGACTGACATTTACTATCTGACACTCTTCAGGGTGCTCTATTATGACATATTTTCTGACATTTTATTTTGTTTATATTCTCATATATTCTCATACCCTATATATATTCTCATACCCTATCTGGCATTCTATCTGACATGGGTTCTGGCATAAGCTGTAACATCCCATGTGCAACCGTTCCTATCTACTCATGGAATCTTATTTGGCAAATAATTTTGACAAGAAGCTTCAGGGTATTCTATCTCACGTGTTTTTCTGACAGTCTATCTGGCGTGCATTGTGCCATTCCATCTGGTATTCTATCTGGCATTGCGCATGACATCGGATCGGCAATCTTTCTGGCATTTAATCTGTAGCAGTGGACATCTTAGCATGTTCTTTCCTTCCGCGTGCACATACACAGACCTGGGGCTCCGCAAAAGACTTGGACCAACGCGTAGTTTCCTAGGGTTCGGGTCCTGTCCACGCTGAGCTGGAGCTTGAAGACGGCGGAAGGAAGAAGGAAAAAGGAAGGAGAAGACAACCCTAATAAGATCTAGCCACCCTCACTGCTGGAACATGGGAAAAAACACCCTTGGCTGTGTACTTCGACCCTTCCATGTCCTTTGTCAGGGTTTGTGTCACTGGAAAGGTCAAACTGATGCCTTCAAGGGCCCACCTGGCTTTGCCATCTAATCCAAGGATCAAGGTCAAAGGAAACTGGCATGCCAACTTCACACCGCACCTGTGCACCAAGTCCAAATACTCATCTGTGAAGCGCTCTGAAAAGAAGTACTGAGACAGCAGCGACTTGTTCCTGCAGGGATGCCAAGGCAAGATTTTTTCAGAAACCTTTTCAACAAACAACACTTTTTAAACATTGTCAAATGAGTGCCCTACGCCCAAACACACCAGAGTCTACAGTCTCCTCTCTTCCAAAGAGCGCTGGGCTGAAAGCTGCATTGATTGTGGCAACTGCCGTGGGCCCACCGGTCGCAAGTTCGCGGCAGTCAGGAATCGATTGGTGGACTTCGAGGCGTCCTGGCAATATTGCCCAATGTCCTGGCCTTCGCCCTGGGCGTTGATGGGGAAGGGCCATCCGCGCCAAGCAGGATCGTCCTCAATGAATGGAGCCAAAGCAAAGGAAAAAAAAACATACTGGCTACAACCACTTCCCCGCACATACTCAGGCAGGGAAAAACAAGTTGTTACAAAGAGAAAGCGAGGCTCGTAGAAACGCAGCTGGCAACCATTGGCGATGGAATGAAGTATGAAAGGATGCATGAGCAAGTGGTAACTCTTTTGCCCTCGGGCTCAAGCTCCGGCACAAATTGCTCGAGGAGCTCCTTCACACAGCACAGCACCTGGACATTGGGCAACTCATCAATGCCACAAAAAATGTAAATTTAGACTAGGCCCTTTTTGAGACAAGCGCTTTGAAACGATCCAACCAAGCCACTGAAGTCCAAATCTGCGGAATTGCGGCGCGAGATGGCAACTGCGTAAGAAGATCCTCCGCCTTCCTCTGCAAGTCCTGCGGCATGCAAAACCTGGCTGCAAACACGCTCACAATCCCAGCACATCAAGCATGTTTGGATTTTCCTGGTGCCAATTTTTGTGGATCTCTTCCCTTTGCTTGGCACAAAATTTATTCCTTGGGGGAGAAAGAACAACCAAGTGAAGAACAAGCAGCTGCCACACAAGCGGCCGACATCATCTGTCGTTCGCACTCCGGTAAGACAAAAAGAGGAGCGCATTGTGCTGAAGCCTGCCCAGGCTCATGTAAAATCTTTCGATGTCTCGTAGCGCGATTTGAAGAACCATGGGGCGGCCTGCAAAGACCTGGGATGCGAAGTCAGGAGCTTCAAAACAAACCCAAAAAATGGTCATGGTCAAGCACTCAAGGGGAAGATGGAAAGATGTTCGGAAAAATCTGGAAAGCCATCAATGCTAAGAAGCGAATACTGCTGGAGAACTACATTCGCACCCAAGCTGAGGATCGCTGGGCTGATCGTGACTCCTTTGGATGCCAGCAAGTCAGCCACCTTTGCTCCCGCTGCCGCCGTCGCAACGACTTCCTCAGCTGCCTGCTCCGTCTCAACGACTTCCTCAGCTGCCTGCTCCATTGACAAGATTGAACAATGGACAGGGACGGTGGACCTGTGATTTTGAGCCACCAAGCATCCACCAACTCCAAGGTGTTTGTGCAGATTCGCCCCCCCAAAAAAGAGGTTCAACAAATACATACTTGAACCTTTTTTTCTCTTCAGGCATGTATGGACCAAAACTGTGCTGAATCACCCTTGTCTTGATGCCATGTTTGCACATGATAGTGTTTCATCTTCGCCCACAAGAACTGATAAACAATTCAAGTAGTTGCTAAATTTGAATATGAAGTTTGAAAGTGTTTAGCTGCTCCTTCATTCTGCTTTGTGGGTAAACCTGGACCCTGTGGCACTCGGGCAATGACCGTGTTTTGGTCCGCGACCCGGTGAAGGCAGCAATGGAGATAACGTACCTTGAGTTGCAGAGACTCGGCTGCTCCAAGCGGAGTGACTGTATATAATCATATGGACGAGTATATGATGATATGGACAAGTCGTATATTGTTACGTACATTACATGTTGTCTTCAAAAAAAGGTTGAACGATGCCATTCACAGCGTGCTCTACCCGGACTCTACTCAAGTCACAAGCCCCCGGAGCTGCGCGCAAGATGTTTCGGATCACCTTCAGAGATGCTTCAGAAATGAGATCGGTTGAAGTCTCCCGGGGCTCTGGCCGCAACAGCAAAGGTCGATCCTGGACCAATTTCAAAACAGGTGGCCATCCAAAGAAAGCAAACAGCTCAAGCTGGAAGGCCCCTGGCAATGAGCGCGAAGATGATGAAAGCCGGCTATGCAGGACTACCTAGGACCTAGACCTTGGACCCTGCAATGGAAGGGTAAGACGAGCTGAAAACAGGAGAAGAATAAAAAAATGTCTGAAGCACGCACTTAGAAAGGCTATTGTTTGATATTTAACTTGTAGTGGATTTAGAAAAAATATCAATAGGATGAAATTGATAGGATCATGATATGACTAAACATACTAAAAATCAGATACGATTTTATGTCACAATGGGACACATAATGGATTTCCAAGAGATTTCTACTATGGAATGGAATCGACAATAGGATGATGGTTTGTTGTAGGGGAGGATTATTTTACTTATGGCAATGTAAATAGTTCTATTATTTGTTCATTAATATTTATATATATATGTGAACATCAGTATCTATTATATAAACTGTATATATATATATATTTATATATAGTCTTAATGGGACATAACGGATGTCTAATATCAAGAGGATAATAGTATGAAACGTATGAATGTGTATCGGGTGTCTTAGATAGCCTCAATACATAGGTTATGAATCATATGAGCCATGAATATATATATATATATCATAATAATAACAATAATAATAATAACCCTCTGGTAAACTAAAATAGCTATGGAAAATCACCATTTTTAATGGGAAAACTCACTGTAAATGGCAATTTTCAATAGCCATGTTAAATTACCAGAGGGTAATAATAATCATATTGAAAAGAAAGAAAGGAAAAAAATAAACGTGTTCCCATCCCATGAAATACTAATTGGTTTCTACATGTTCCTGTTGGTTTCTAATGGGGTTCCAACTAGACAATGGGACAGGCCGAGGGTTGTTTCACCCATATTTTCCCTGCTCAAACTCGTTGGGTTTCCCAATTGACACAACATGTTTTTCTATTTGGTGGTTGAGCCCTACCCCCTCTGAAAAATGTGAAAACGCGTCAGTTGGGATGATTTTTCCATTCCCAACTGAATGGAAAGTCATAATCCATTCATGTTCCAAACCACCAAGTTAGTGGATGCTTAAGCCTCGCTGTTGTTATTCAATCTTCATGTTGCTAAACTCCCCCATTTCAGGTAGCAGCTCGTCCTTTTGTTCTTCGTCAAAACCACGTCTTGGTGAGGTCAAAACCACCCCATTTTGTTGGTCCAATCCAAACTTGATACCGTGTTTTTTTTAGTGGATGGTTGCGAAATCCTGCACCAGTTGATAGATGGTAAGTGAGTCCCATATTTTAATCCCAGTATTTACATATAGTCATATAGTTACCAAATGTGAAAAAAAGAGTCACCAATAGTCATGCAAGATTTCTGAAAATAAAATTTTGCTGATTATGGTGACTATTATGGTGACAAGAAGCTGATGATGGGACTATTTCTTCTATGCCTAACTATTCCAATAGTCACTTTCACCAAAATCCACAGATTTCTTTGGGATTTTTGTCGTTGATTGGTTGATCCATGTTGATCTTCATCGTTGGTTTCGATATGTGGCTGGTTCCCAATGGCATATTGGTTCTTACTAAGCAACCATCATTCATCAATCAATGATCAATTCATATTCCCATTTCTCCGGTTCAAAAGCCCTATAAACCATGTTTACCCTAGGCCCTAGGGTAAACTAACATAGATGTGGAAGAAAACCATGAAGAAACACCATTTATAGATCATGTTCCGCTTTTCCCACATCTTTTCCACATCTAACGTCTGTTTTTCGCCTAGTTAAATCTCCCCCATCTGTCCCTAAAACCCAGCCGCCCCGGTGGTCCTGAAATGCCTTAGGCGACAATGCCAAGTGTCGCTGTTCCAATTCCTCCAAGGACTGAGAGAGGCGCACCAAATCGATGATTTGGCCCATCTCTGGGACAGTCCAGGAGACCTCTGCTTCCGCTGGAGAAAAATCCGTCTGAAAGAGGACAAATCCACTGTTTCCAAGGTCAAAAAGTGATATGAAAACATGATAGAAATTATGGATGTGATGTGGAAGATCAACACGAATTTCAGTGACCCTAGATGGCATTTTAATATTAATATAATCCGAGATATTAAGAATATCACATATATATATATATATCATTATATATCCGGAAATATAAAGGGCTCTTAATCGGACGCATTTGCGACACCAGATCTTCAAGAAACCGGTCCGGAAGATCAGTCTGTTCCATTGAAAAATGACCTTAATTTTTTCATGGGTCGCGACGCATGGCCACAGCCATGCATCTGCGGCTAAGTTGGTTTATAACTCCAATAACTATGGTTTATGGTACTTATAACTATAGTTAATGGGGTTTATAACTGGGGGCCCACATTGCTAACCTTGGATAGGCATTCAGAATTCCATGATTTGTTGGAAAAAAATACCCGAAACAACAAGGGTATTTTAACCTGAAAAACCACTCACCACTCGTGATCTGGATTATATTCACATTTTGGTTGCTCAGAATTCAGTAGCAATGGAGGTTTTCTCTCTGCTAGAATCTGCTAGAATCAACCAGGCTTACCAGGTGAACTCTCCATTTATCCTCCATATAATATCACTGGATAATAACTATATATATATATAGCAATATCATGACATATACATATATATATCTTATCTCATTTAACCATCCATTTATCTCATTGCTTTGAACAACTCCATTTTTTTCCATTTCCACTCTCAGAATCCCATGCTGGAACCCCGTTGGGAAGTTCGCCAGCCATGGTTGAATACCCATGAAATCAATGTGATATCATCTGATATCATACCCTCTGGTAAACTAACATAGCTATGGAAAATCACCATTTGTAATTGGAAAATCAACTATAAATGGTCATTTTCAATAGCTATGTTAAATTACCAGAGGGTATCATATATCATATCCCAAGATTTCATGGTTCTATCAACATTCATCACCATCATTCATCATTCATCACCATATTTTTCTTGCTTAAAAGTGCCATTTTTTCAAAAAAGTATATGAACTTCCATATCTTCCATGATATCACCATAGGTTTCTTGGTTTCACCAGCTTTTTTGCCATGGAAAAACCACCCATTTCTTGGTGAAATCTGCGTGTTCCGCACCTGAGCGGAACGGCAGTCCACCCAGAAGACTTCTTCGCTGGCGCCTTCCACGCAGGTGCCTTGACTGAACCGGATGTGGATGGAAAAAAACATGGAAATCCCACTAGATATCTCTATACATATATATATATATATATATGGATATATGATAATAGCGATCATCATGATGATATGTTGATATATAATGATATATAAATTAATCATAGGTATATAGAATTATATAGATTTATAGATTTATATAGTTATATATTGCAATTATTTTCGGTCGTTAAACTCAATTCGTTCCTCCAACTAGCTCCCCATAGCAAAATAGGATAGCCATAGCCATGATGGGTCTCACCTTTACCCTATGGAAAAGCACCATTTTTAATGGGAAAACTCACTATAAATGGTGATTTTCCATAGTTATGTATTAGTTTACCAGAGGGTACCCCACAAACCACCCAATTTGTTGCGACAGACACTCCATCCAACTGGGAATCCTCCATGAAGAAGTGGAGTTACAACACTATAACTATAACACAATCACCCACTTGCGATGTCTGGAATGTACCCCAAATGAGGTCTGCGGATGGTGTGTCAGAATCCTCAAAAATGGGTCTAAAAAACCATCCTTGTTTCATTCATTTTTAGTGAAATACACTATATACATCTATATGCACATTATATATATATATATATATATACACATTATATCATTTTAAATATATATATATATATTTACCACTTGTGTCACAGCTGTTCAGCGACTGCAGCACTGTTCTTTCCTCACATGGGGAGTTCGCGCTGGTGCTTGCCAACGGCTAGGGTAGGCCAGTGAAAATAAGAAAAATGGAAATGGTGCCAAGTCATCCCAGGTCTGCTAACGGTGATCTAGATCCATGAGCGGAGCCCGATGATGTTGCCTGAAACTCTGGTTCAAGGCACGCTGGAGCTGATAAAGAATGAGCAGTTTGTGCAGTTTGAGGGCATTGATTGCCCGCTGGAGGCAATGAATGCATCTGGTCACTAAGGTGAGCGAAAGTGGTACTGCGATCAACTCAAGCTCATCTTCAAGGTCTTGCAGCTGCTCCACCAGGGCAGATGCCAACTGGATTTGCCTGTCTAAATGAAGGAGAGGCTACAAAAGCTCTTGGAGTGAAAGATCACGAGCAGGCGGGATAGTGAGCATGCCGAAGGCAAGCTAACAAAAAGAAAGAGGTCACATGGATCAATTGCACATGGAAAACACAAAATGGAGTGCAAACATGATGATACCTGACGTGTGAACAAAAGGAGGTGAAAAGGGGATGGCTGGTGGGACGAAAGAAACGAGTGCTGAGCCAAAACTATCAGCAATTCAGATGAGATTCACATCAATTGGCTAAACAGCACGACTTAACATTTAAGTCTTGAAACACCTGTGATAAAGTATTGTCATTACGTTGCACTGCATGAAAATGACCTTACCACTTGTGTCACAGTTGTTCACTGGATTTTGAAGCAATAAAGATTAGGCCATTAAGCTTGCATCTAGCCAGGGGACAAAACTAACAAGCACAATGAGAATCTATTCCAACAAGAAACAGTGGAACCCACAGTCTGCCCTGGCACAGGCCGATGCTGCTCTTCAAACGACATCAGCTGATCGAAAACAGAAAAAAATGCGCTGGAACCAGTGTGGGCAGTAAAGTCTCCCCGCTAAATTGTTGGACTTGCTTCCCTTCCTCCCATTGGACAGTCTACTTTGGTGATTTCTTTTTGGTTGCGGAGGTTCATGAGGCTCGACACGTTGATTTGGCACAGCAACTGCTTTTCTTGATCACTGGTTGGCAGACCTCGGATGAAAAGGAGGGTGGCTTCGACTCCATTTCCAGGATTCTTGGGGTACAGATCGACCTTGGTGATTCGCACTTGGGTGCTGTGACCATCAGCAATGTTGCCAGCCGTGTGAGGGAACTGACTGCCACTATCGATGAACTGCTGGGCAGAGGCATGATGTCAGCTGCCGCGATGCGGACGCTCAGGGGCCGACTTGTGTTTGCGGAAGCACAGATTTTCGGTCGCCTGACCAGCGTACATATGAAGCAACTGTCACGGCTGGAGAACCTGGTGGGTGAGATTTCCATCGACAGTGAACTTGCGGAGAGCCTCAAATTCCTCCGTGATCGTGTCATTACTGGTGGGCCTCGCCGCGTTTTGTCCACGGTGTGCAGGATCTTTCATTTGTACACTGATGCATGTTTTGAGAGCTCTGATGGAGGTGTTGGTGGCGTCCTCATAGGTGGCAATGGGGATGTGCTGTCATTCTTTTCAGAAAAGGTGAATGTCGAAACTGTAAACCTTTTGAACCCTGACAAGAAACAGAACCTCATCTTTGAATTGGAAGCCCTTGCTGTGCTCATGGGGGTGTCGGGCCTTCTTGACCCACTTGCGGTCCAACCCAACGACCGCTTGGTGATTTTCATTGACAACAACTCGGTTCTTGCAAGACTTGTCTCGGGCTCGGTTGGCACAGGACTCGACCACCTTATCTTTGAAGGGATCTTGATGTGGGAGCTCACCGTATGTGCGGTGACGTGGTTCGAGAGGGTGGCCAGTCATGCCAATGTGGCTGATGATCCTTCTCGTGGTGTTTGCTCACACTTCGATGTGAAGTGCAAGATTGACATTGACCCAGATGTTTTTGTCAGAGATCTTGTTGCCCGAAGTGGCGCCGGTTACTAAACGGGGGGCAAGCACCAGCGCGAACTCCCCATGTGAGAAAAGAACAGTGCTGCAGTCGCTGGTGAGGTAGCGAGCACATGTGAGCACAGGGCATTCTGAGTGGAAACTGCTAAGTTCCTGGCTCGAAGTTGCACAAGCTTGCGAGCTTTATTGCCAACTGATGGCTTGCCCCAGAAGAGGGTGGAAATGGAGGCCACCAAGTCCTGACTGAAGACACTGAAATACGGAAATATTACACGCATAAATAGGATTAAATAGGAGCATCATTCAGAAAACATGGCAAAGCCCCTCTGGTCTCTCTTGCTCATTGCGGCCACTGCTTGACCAAGGATCAATCCAAGCACGAAGAATTGCAATGGCCATGGCAGACTTGATCAAACCGTTTTCAGCTGAAGAGATGCGCGCACGCAAATTCTATTACAATAGCCTTAGTGGAATCGTAATCGAAGCATGACGTCACACTTGCATGCGTGAAGACACCCTACCTCAGTTGCGTGCTTTAAAGTGCCTTGGACGCCATTGGAAACTAAATCCGAAACCTCTATGCAGACATTCCAACCCAGCCAGGAATCATCTGAAATCTCAACCCGTTCCAACCAGACTCACAGAAAGGTTCACGCCACGCATTGCATCGGACAACCTCTGGTAAACCTACACCAAGTCCCCAACACGTCGTACATATGGAAAATGAAACTCACCACCTGAACAACATAACACACCTGCAGGCATGAACTCATTGGCAGACCGCGTGCAAGCTGTGCTACCTCACAGCAACGCATTCGGCAACACATCCACACAACCTGGAAACCTGTTCAACACGTCGCAACCTCCTAAATGACCCCCCCTAAGAGACAGAAAGCTCACCTCCACACACACAACACCACGCCACCTGCCACTTCAAGTCCCAACAACACCTCACACAATCAACTCTCACATCCATTCCCCGCTTGCACCACATCCAAAAAACCACCACACCCTCACACAATAAACTACATCTCGCATCAAACCCACGTACACCACACCCACGCCCCGTCTGGGGGAACGAACTGCTTACAAACGCCTCACCCAATCCACAAGACGCAGCACTGGCCCCCCCAATACATAGAACGCTTACCTCCACAACACAAGACACGCCAACAGAGCCCATCCACACAGAAACACACTACAAACCTGCCAGGCAAAAGGCTTCCCTCCACACTCAAGACATGACCCACCTGCCCATTCAAGCCGCCCCGGCGGTGAAGGGACTCTCACGCGCCACTCAAACCTCCTCGTCTCAAAGCCCTCAACCCCACCCCCTCGCAACCTATAACACACAGACACCCCCCCAAGCGCTTCAAAAACAACCCCTCAAGCCAGCACCTGGGAGGAATCGAGTCCGAACGTCCCGAAATCGCAACCTGCTACGAAAGCGAGTCACTGCCGCCTTCTTTTGCGACTGAAAACGATTCATTTTGCTCACAAACAGTTGGTCTTGGCAGCCCTTATAATACTCACTACGTTCGCTACCGACACCTAGGTCTGCCTGTCGGCCGGCTTGCGTAAAACACTAAACACGAACCTGGTTTTTGCAGGAAGGGCCTTAAAAACCATGTCCAGCAGCAGCAACAGCAGCAACAACAACAACAATGAAACCAAGAAGCACAGCGCTGCAAAGGTGGCGCCGACGCACGCCGACGCACGCCGACGCCACGCAACTGACGACACCTGCCTAGTGCTCCCATTCCTGCGAATGGAAGCACCAGACTGTCCCATCGTTGGCTAGGACGGCAGCCGCCGCTGAAGTAGCAACACCTCTCTCAACCTTTCTTGGTATACCCGGAAACTTTCCACGCGCAATTTCCTTGCGGGAAAACAATACGAATTCTTTGGTCGCGATCTGTGTCTTGACACAGGATCTGCAATCACGCACGGTCTAAAACAAGAAACAAAGTAATCACTTCAGAAAACATAACAGTAGTACCACGCGGCGGCGGAAGTTCGAAGATAGGTAGCTTATAATATATGAAAAGTTGTGGTTGGGACGCATGATTGCCAGAGCGACACAGCGCAGAATGAAGCATGGCTGACTGTCTGTCTGCCTGCCTGGATTTATTCTGTCTCTCTGTCTAACTCTCTATCTGTCTGCGAGACTATCTGTCTGACTGCTTGTCTGCCGGTCTGTCTGACTATCTGTCTGTCTGTCTGTCTGTCTGTCTGTCTGTCTATCTGTCTGTCTGTCTGTCTGTCTGTCGGTCGGTCGGTCGGTCGGTCGGTCGTCTCTCTGTCTGTATATCTATCTATCTATCTATCTAATCTATTCTAATCTAATCTAATCCAATCCAATCTAATCTGATCTAATCTAATCTAATCTATCTATCTATGTATCTATCTA
>Ga0126342_10002727_pt1:0-5000 | contig 28090 bp, 33 predicted proteins | sample Cyp1metagenome_FD_92528 | JGI IMG/M metagenome (GOLD analysis project Ga0126342, IMG submission 92528) | Coral microbial communities from Lord Howe Island, Old Settlement Bay, Australia - Cyphastrea 1 metagenome | ecosystem: Host-associated > Invertebrates > Cnidaria > Coral ... | reverse complement strand
AAATTAACGGTGCCCAATGATGTGATAGACTCGGAGATGTGCTAAATCACTTGGATTGAACACAGCCCTGTGGTGGGATTGAAGCATCAAACATCATGTGAACATATGGATTTGAATCCAACCAAATGTGAACATTTGACTAAAAAACATCACCCAAATATGTCAAAATATGTCAAAATTTAGTTGGATCATGTTGGATAAAGTGAAGCAACCAACCAGTTTGCCTCAGCCAGTTCTCCTTCTGCGGCAGTGAAGAATTGCATGGCCAGTTGTCCTTACACACCCTGCATTTCTTCACTGCTTAGCATGTCCAAAAGATATCTATGTGGGTAAAACAACAATAAACCATCCTCCAAACCACCACAAAAAGGTGGTATAAACCATTCCCAAGTGGGTGGTGTGTTATTGTTTTAAAGTAAAACAAACTATCTTTTTACATTTTTTTACCACTTCTTCACGCCTATGTCTGAAGCTTCCCACCCCAATCAGCAGGTGAACATCATCAAGGCTCCACCAAGGGTGCAGCCACGCGCTGGATGAGAATGTTCCAGCCTGTTGCCAGCTGATGGGTCAACTTATCGTAGGCTTATGACTAGTTGTAATGGGAGAAAATCCATAGGTTTTACTCTCCAATTTAACATAGCGACATAGAAAATGGCCCTAGTCGAAAGTTCGTTGATTTACCCAGCTAGATAGCATGGTGGAGCTTTCCAGTTCGCTATGTAAACGTAGAAACCAGAGGTGAAATCCTATCATCGGCGCGGAGATTCGACCGGGGATAACTATCAATGGGATAACAAATACCCTCTGGTAATTTAACATAGCTATTGAAAATGGTCCATTTATAGTGGATTTTCCCATGAAAAATGGTGATTTTCCATAGTTATGTAACAGTTTACCAGAGGGTAACATGGGATAACCATCTGGCTGTCATGGCTGAAAAATCTCATTTACTGTATGGCTTTACGGCTTTACCTTCCGCCTGGCCAGAAAAAAAATACATCCCCATTGATGGCAACCGAAACAGAGGAAACTGCATGGGTTACCCAAGGTTTACCGAGGTCTGGGTAAAGTCAGCTACCGTAACTGTGCCTTTTTAGGCCCGCAAACGGCTATTTTTTCAGCACCAAACGAATCTTGGGAGCCCAATAGTTGAGCCATACCCAAATCTGAAATCTCTCGAATGAACATATAAATATTATGTATATAGACTGTATGTATTCATATATATATATATTTTTTTTTTAATATAATTTATACTAAATATATAGACTGTATATATTATATAATTATATACAAATATCACATATATTCATCCTGCTTTTTTACAAGACTTATTTTCCCGGTGATGTGGGATACCTAGACCAACCTTTGGTAATTCCTTGCACTTTGCGACATGGAAAATCATAACTTTGAAGGACGGTAAATGGGTCATCTATACCATGTTGCGAACTGTTGCCGGAGGGTCTCCCGGAAGAGTTACACTTAAAAACATCCATTGGTATCATAGTATATATATATACACCCTCTGGTTATTCAACATAGCCATGGAAAATGGCCGATTTATAGATGGTTTACCTATTAAAAAAGGTGATTGTCCATGGCTATGTTAAATAACCAGATGGTACCAATAATGTATTAAAAAAATATATAATATCATAAAAAACGTTGATATACACATCCATATACCTGATATCCGGATATGTCTTAAACAAAAACCTACATAATTCCATCATTGCAAGGGGTATCACTAAATCGGCCACAGGCCTTTCCGCCGGGACTGTACGGTTGTTTTTTTCGGTCACAACTCGCTACACGAAGAGTTGCTCCAGCAAGAAGCCGACTGAGAAAGGTGGTCTGACTTTTGAAATATCTCATTATACTAGTTGGTTGATAGGTGAAACATGGTGAACCCCTACTATGGGTTATCATAATCCCCAGTAAACCAGGTATAATCCCCTATAGCAATGAATTAACCAGGGTATTTTTGATGGCTCAATTACAATATCAACAAACAGATAACAAAATGGTATCTGCAAAAAAAGTGGTCTGTCGGTAATGTTTTAACAACAGAAAAAATGACTACCCCAAGTCTATTCTTTACCCTCTGGTAATTTGTTACATAGATATTGAACATGGCCCATTTAGTTCGTTGATTTACCTATGAGTTTGATAGTGATTGTCCAGTTCGCAAACTGTAAACGTTTACCCCAAGTCTACAGGATGGTGCCCTCCACTTATGTTTGTTGGTTTATAAACCCCATAAACTATCCCATATGCTCCATGGTACTGGAATAATTGCCAACATTTACCCCATAAATGGCCCAAATGTAGGCAAATAGACTATACATGGAGCATATGGGTATAGTTCATGGGTTAATAATCTACAGGATGGGGCCCTCCAGTTATTAGATGTTATAAGTTGGTTTATATAACCCCATCCAAATATAGTTATAAGATGCTATAAGTATCATACACTATGGTTACTATAGTTCTAAACCAACTTAGCTATCTATGGGGCCCCATCCTGTACCATAACTATTCCATTAATATTCCAAAATATGCCATAAATAAACTACCATTAATATACCATCATATATCCCAATAAATCCCAATGAAATTCCATTAAACCCCAACAAATCCCAATAAATCCCATTAAACCCCGACAAATCCCAATAAATCCCATTAAACCCCAACAAATCCCAATAAATCCCATTAAACCCCAACAAATCCCAACAGATCCCAATAAATCATGTTATATGTACCATAAACATCCCACGCGTCCATGACTCGGGACACATGTGCCCCGTGCAGGCCGCAATGGCCAGCAACCAGGGGAGCCAGGCCGGTATGGCTTGGTCGCAGGGGCGGATGCCTCCCTTTCCTGGGAAAAATGGTCAGAACACCTGGGATTTTCCATGTTTTTTTGGATGGAAAACATGGGAAACATGTGGAGATTTGCATGGAATTTTCATGGGATTTAATGATTTGAATGAGACTTCATGGAGATTTCCATGGGATTTCGTCATGATGTTTGATTTGTTGGAAAAATTGGGAGATTTCACCAGAATTTTGAGACTTCATGGAGATTTTTCATGGGAGCTAAGTTGGCGAACATAACTCCAATAACGAAGGTTTTTGAGATTTGTGAGGAAACATGGGATGAGAATGAGGATGAGGATGGGGGTGGGGATGAGGATGATGATGATGATGATGATGATAATGATGATGAGGATGAGGATGGTGAGGAGGATGAGGATGGTGAGGAGGATGAGGATGGTGAGGAGGATGAGGATGGTGAGGAGGATGAGGATGGTGAGGAATATGAGGATGGTGAGGAGGATGAGGATGACGGTGATGACGGTGATGACGATGACGATGATCATGATGACGATGGCGATGATGACCACGGCGATGATCATGATGATGATGGTGATGAAGATGATGATGATGATGATGGTGATATGTATGTATATATATACAAATGTGTGTGTGTTACCTAGATCAAATTTATATTTTTCATGGATCCTGAACAAGAAACGATGCATTACGTAGCGGACATAGTTCAAGTTTAAATTCATCTTGAAAAGCAGCAGCAAAAGAAACCAAACTCCTGCGGCACCACAACCAAAACCAGATAATGCGCCATGGAAGCAAGCGCAAGAAGAAAAAGGAGGAACTGCCGTATCTTGCACACGTACAGCAAAGTTCTTGGGCCGAATAAGTGACAGTTTCGGCCTGGGTCGAGTGATCTTGCTTTACTTGCACCAAACTGCGACGAGCGAATGTGCTTTAGATTCTAAATTTGCCGCGCAAATGGAGACAGCTCAGTCAAGCACGAAGCAAGTGCTGACGGCACCGATGACAAACCTCGCAGGTCGTGCAAGTAAACGCGCGCGTAGCCACAGTCAAACACATCTCTCTGCTTTTTATGCATGGATACTGACTATTTTGCTGCGGCCCCAAGCCTTCCCAGGATCGCCGATCTGCAGTAGTTCCCTTCGCCTGACGACAACAATACTATATAATATATTTAAAAAAAAAATATGTAGAAACATGTATGTACTATATATATATGTGTGTGCGTGTGTATTTTTGTAAATATATATATATAGATAGATATATATATATATATATATATATACACACCAGCTATTTATTCATGATTTTATTCATTTATCTATTTATGTGTGTTACCTTACTAAAAACATGCATATGTAGAGGCATGACGAAACATGTCACAATGTAAATGTACTGCTTAAAGTATATATATATATAGCTATATGTGCGTGTGTTCCATGTAGTCACGGTTTTGCAAACACAAGAACTATATCTATATTTATCTATATATATATATATATATATTTGGATTTGTTATTGATTAATTGCTTCTGTTTTCTATCCATTTGTATAAACTTCGGCGCTTGATTCGACAGCAGAGTTTTCCCCCCCTCCAAAATGATTTATGTTTGACAAGCCGGTCGGTTTTATATGTCTTCTTGCGCGTGGCTTAAAAAGCAAATGCCCGCTGAAGCCATGCCCACCAAAATTGCTAGAGCAGGCACTATTTCCAAAAAGATGGCCTCTAGAAAATTCTCAGGCCCCTGCCCCCTCTTGTCAAACATCAATGAAAATGAAAGAAGCTCATCTCGTGGTACATTCCCCCCCGCGCCATCGGAAACTAGGAGCCCTGCACAATGCCGGGTGATTGAGGTGCCCGGCGCCCAGTCTGTATACATGTAGTTACATGCTATCAATTCTGTCTATCTACCTATCTACCTATCTACCTATCTATATCATTATCTGTATATCCATCCATCCGTCCATCCATCCATCCATCCATCTATCTATCTATCAGTTTATCTATCTATCTATCTATCTTTCTTTCTTATCTATCTCTCTCTCTCTCTCTATCTCTCTCTCTCTCTCTCTATCTCTCTATCTCTCTATCTCTCTATCTCTCTATCTCTCTATCTCTCTATCTCTCTATCTCTCTATCT
>Ga0126342_10002726_pt1 | contig 28093 bp, 31 predicted proteins | sample Cyp1metagenome_FD_92528 | JGI IMG/M metagenome (GOLD analysis project Ga0126342, IMG submission 92528) | Coral microbial communities from Lord Howe Island, Old Settlement Bay, Australia - Cyphastrea 1 metagenome | ecosystem: Host-associated > Invertebrates > Cnidaria > Coral ... | reverse complement strand
TAACGTTCATGTGACTTGCGTACACAAGTGATGCTACGCTTCTGCTACGTCATGGCTTGGGGTTTGGGTGGTGGGGTGGGGCAATAACGTTCATGTGACTTGCGTACACAAGTGCTGCTACGCTACGGCTACGTCATGGCTTGGGGTTTGGTTGGTGGGGTGGGGCAATAACGTTCATGTGACTTGCGTACACAAGTGATGCTCGCTACGGCCACGTCATGGCTTGGGGTTTGGTTCGTTGTGTGGGGCAAAAACGTTCATGTGACTTGCGTACACAAGTGATGCTATGCTACGGCTACGTCATGGCGTGTCAAGTTTGTGGAGCACACGCAAAATTGGAGCTGTTAATCATCAGTTGCTTCAGGGAATTCGTATTTGGCAATGGGGATGGCACCATGGAAATTCCTACGACTACATGAGTTTCACCGGTGCCGCCTTAAGCAGGCGCTTGGTAGACTGAAGCGGCTAAACTAGAGTGAAAAACGCCCATCATCCCAAACCCACAAAACCCTGTAAAAAAACCATGTGATACCTTCAAAATGGTTTGATTTTGCCCGGCAAATTTTATGGTAATGTTGATCAAAAAACATGCACGGCGCCACAGCGCCAAGCCCTTTTTTTAAAACGTGCTTAACCGCTGGCGCGGTTTCCCACCCGCCGGTACCTATGTATATAGGTATATACATGCAAATGCACACACACACACGCATATACATTGATATACATATATATATATATACACTTATCAAATTTCAAAGGCACTGAAAGCATGGTTTCTGAAAGGTCATGAACGTAAGGGGCGGGACGATGGGTACACAGTGTAGGTACGTGGATGCGATGTGTAGGTACGGTAGGTACGGTGGTGGGTGCGATGGGTGCGATGTGTAGGTACGGTAGGTACGGTGGTGGGTGCGATGGGTGCGTTGGCAGGTACGATGGTGGGTACGATGGGTGCGTTGGTAGGTACGATGGTGGGTGCGATGGGTGCGATGGGTATGGTGGTGGGTGCGATGGGTGCGTTGGTAGGTACGATGGTGGGTACGATGGGTGTGTTGGTAGGTACGATGGTGGGTGCGATGGGTGCGGTGGCAGGTACGGTGTTGGGTGCAATGGGTGCGATGGTGGGTGCGATGGGTGCGTTGGTAGGTACGATGGTGGGTGCGATGGGTGCGATGGCAGGTACGGTGTTGGGTGCAATAGGTGCGTTGGTAGGTAAGATGGTGGGTGCGATGGGTGTGTTGGTAGGTAGTAGGTACAGTAGTTGGTGTGATGAGTGCGATGGTAGGTACACTCGAGGGTGCGATGGGTGCGATGGTAACTGCGTGGGTAGGTGCTGGCAGGTTTGTCAGTTTGTCGGGTGGATATACTTTACTTGGCTTTATGCTGTGGTGTAGGTTTGATTTTTTCTTCAATTTATTCCAATTCAGTCCTTGTTGCGGGGCACAATTGATATCTGATATGCAATTTAAACGAAAAGGGCAGAACCCAAAAGACTCAAAAGATAAATGACTGCAACATGAAGCAACCGAAACAACGGTAGGAAAGGAATCCTTAGTCAGTTACGAGTTGAGAACCGAATCCATAGAAAACGTGATGTTGATTTCGAATGGGCAAGATTGAAAGAACCTGTTTGCTGGGGCTGATTGATGACACTTCGTCACTTCGAGTCACTTCGGCAAGTCCTTGCCAACCCTTCTTCAAGCTAGCAATGTGGAAGATGACAACAAAAAGTCAGCCGACTGTTGGTGGAAGAGGGCCCAGCTTCAACACTACAAGACAACAATAATGATATATATATATACATAGTATAGTATAGCAGCATATCATAGTATAGCATCACGCATATATAGAATCAGTAGGTATCGGTAGATTATATATTTGATTAGAATCAAAAATAGAAAAATACGGCATAGCAAATAGTAAATGTATAACAAAAATATAATAGTAATATTTGTACAGATTCGTTCAGTGACCTTAGATTTTTCTTTTCCTGAATTCCAGAACATCCGGGTCATTGGGTAGAAGGAGAGAAAGTGTTAGATATGGTTCTCTACACAGACCGGTCGGGGGGTGCTTTGCGCAATGGCCGCTGCTCTAGCTGCGGCTCTGGTTTGTGCTGAGCAGTTTGATGAGGATGAGTCTCAGACCTGCAAGAGAGGTGAAATCAAATGGAAAATGCGTTTTCTCAGGAAATGTTCCTTTGCTTCGCTTCAACCTCAAACTTTCGCTTTCATATCATTTTATTTTGTCCTCAAAATTAGGATTGAGTTGTGGGGCTCGAAGTGCAATGAGCATGTTGGTAGCCTGGAAATTGCATCATAGAATCCAAGTATTTGCACGCGTCGCATGGAAAGTGGATACGAGATTGACTGTTTCCTTCATGTGGCCACTGACAGGTAAAGAAGCGAAGCGTGCTGTTGCCATGTCTGTGAAGAACAACGCGAAGGCTGATTCTAAACATGGCGTTTTCCGATCTATTCGGAAGGGGGATGCGCAACCTGGAAAAGTTCGTGGAACAGGGCGCTGGAAGACATGGACTGCAGAAACAATGATCACAACATCGTTTCTTTGCAACAACATTGTGTTTTTGATTTTCCTGGGTATGCTGCTTGAATTCGATTTGTTAGTTTAAATTGTGCCACAGCATAGTGGCTGGTCTGGAGTCTCAAGTGCGCAACAGGCTAGCAGTGTAGTCGCACTTTCTTTTGCGGGGGATGATTGCCAATGCTTTCCGCAACTTACTCCTTTTACACTCCTATCGTTCTTTGCAGCCTGCCCGCCCAGGTTGGGAAACCCAGTCACGCTTGCAAAGACGAAGGACGGACAGACCAAGTTGAAGAACCAGCTGCAAAACAAAATCCCTGCCATGTTTTCAGCGAACTCGCTGGCTTATTGGTTGAACAGCAGCACTTCCCATATTGCGAATGTTTCTTGGATGTCATGTGCTTGTTGAAGTTGATCTTTGGAATTTGTAAGAGGCTGTGGTACTGTAAACAACCTACGAAATTCATTTCCAAAGCAAACATAATGTTTGAAAATTCTAGTTAAAGTTTTAGCATCAGTTCTTTGACTTGCCAACATGGTTTGAATCAATATAATATGAATATATGATGATTTATAGCTATTTATCTTACCAGGTTCGTGCAGCTTTGTCGCAAGTGTATCTGGAGAAGCTCAAGCATTACTCAGCGCAAATTCAAGCTGCTGCTTGTCTGGCACTGGTTTGGGGTCTACAGTGGTTTGGGGTTCCAGGTTTTTGCGCTCAGCGTTAAAGTTTTGAGAGTTCAAACCCTTTGTCGGGCCATTTAAGTGGAAAACATATGGCTTGTCACCTTCTTTTCACGCCCTATTGTCTCCAATCTCCAGCATTCTTTCTGGATTGCGCTCTGCAATACCAGCTAAGGAAAGGCCGCACATCATTTCAATGAGTTTGGAATTTGATGAAGCGTCAAAGCGAACCAGATTGCGCAAAAATGTTCTCGACGTAGAGGCTGTATACCCGATCCTGGTGACTTGGCTACAGCCTATTTAGCTCTTATCACCAGTGTGTGTGTGTGTGTGTGGGGGAAACCCCTGTACCAAAGGGCTATAATTAATCAGATTTACTCCGGCGTCCAAGTTTTAACTATTCACCAGCCAGGGGCGACAGAGTCGCTGCATGGCTGTCGCCAACGAAGCTCCATGCAGTAGACTAGGATATGGAGTCTGATCAACTCCACGTACCTGCAGCTTTTCGTCATTTCATTCCGTCCCGTGAACGAGTTTTTATTCACCGTGTACAGAAGAGAATCCGTTTCAGCAGTTTCTTCGAACAGAGTCAGAGTTCATCACAGCAGTTTCAATTTTCTTTTTTGCTGAAAAAGGCCTAAAACTGGAATCTCCAGATCCCTTGATGGGAAACAAAGTGACTCATAGACGACAAACGGTCTGTCAAGTGTGTCACCTTGCTTGGTGGATAGATTGACAGGAAGACAGCAGTAGGCAAGTGCGAGAAGTGCATTACTCAACTGTATCTAGTAACTAGTAGTAGCACCTGAATGAGTTCTGAGTTTTTGGCAAAGATAGGGTTGACATTTTGTGTCTCTAACGAGAGTGGAGAACCCCGTATGTCTAAGGGGTTTTGAAAAAACTGTAGCAGGTAAATATGGGACAAGAGAGGTTTCTTGTTCTGGGGAAAGATGAGATCACTTGTTCTGGGGCAAGATGAGATTACTTTTTCACATATTCACATAATTCCTCCAACTTCTGTACAGTGTTTATCGACAGTGGTGCTTTCACATTTTACTCAGTATTCGGGCCAGTCGTTATACCAACTATACGTGCTATGATACTCTAAACTCTTTACTGTATGATCATATCATATCTATAAATGCTGGCTATTAAGAATATAAATGCTAAATACCATGATGCAAGTTTACATATACGTACTTGGATAGTGTTGGTTGAGAATAGTTGCTTGAGTTTTCTAGTGGTTGATTTTGTATGCATCGTGATACTATCGCAAGATGCCCGAACACACTGTGGCATGATCCATCACAGTCTTTATGTGTTTGGTTTTCCTCAGGTGCAGCGATTGGAGCTTTTCATGCAGAAGGAAGCCGGTGACACGGATTTGCTGACCTTTGGTTGCATGCTATGTTTGCGGGGAGCTAATCTCGGTCTAGTCACGTCGCTGGTCACTACTTGGCGTAGGGCCCTCACAGAGTCTAGAGCGGCCTAGAAAATGAAAATCTAGCATGTAGAGCTGAAGAGAAGGGATCGCTAAGTTTTTTCCAGAAGATAAAAGCGGACGATTGCAGCATGGGGCTTGTGATTTTGAAGAAATTTTTGTCTTGAGGCCGTTCTGTGTGAGTGTGATTGTGAGCACATCTAACAAGCCGAGGCACACAAGCATCCCAACTTCGATTGCTGTTCTGGAATCTACCACAGCAGCTTGCATCTGGAGCGCTATGAAGCACATTCATCCCATTGAGTTCTGGAGATGCTCAGCTGTATGTCAACAAACAAACTTAAACAGACCGTGCTCGTGTGTTGCACAGTCGTCTTTGAACTGTTTTGAGCTGGAAATCTTTTGCCAGTAGATAAAACCCTCCAGCTAGACCAACAACTTACAATCACGCGATCCAGAATCCACAGGAAATTTCACAACTCTTTGACACTACAGACATGCATGCGGTTACATATATGTACATACGTGTTACATGTTATTACATGGACATTATCATTTTACACTACTACATGCAAGCATGCTTACATGCGTGCGTACTTACTTACAAGACTTACATGTGTATTCAACGCACACACACATGTATATATATATATATTGAGTACTCCCATGCAAAATGATTATAACATGTCTACTACATTTACTTATTTTGACACATACCACATACAGACATACATGCATACATACAAGCATGCAGACAGACACACAGATACAGACAGAAAGACATAGATGTAAACAACCAGACAGGTAGACAAACAGACAAAAAAAACATGCAGACATACCTACAGCCGTTCATACAGACATAGAAATATAGAAAGATAAAAAGATAGTTAAAAAACTAAGTACATACATGTGAACATACATCCGTACATGGATGCGTATGCATAAATGGATTTTGAACTAGCCCTCCATACATGCACACACAGACACAGACACAAACACAGACACAGACACACAGACAACATACACACATACGCACATATACATACACATACGCACATACGCACATACACATACACATACACACACACATACACATGCATACATACATGCATGCATACATACATACATACGTGCATACGTACATGCTTACATGCGTGCATATGTGCGTACGTACATACATGCATGCAGGCATGCACACATACAGACATACAGACATACAGACACGCCTGCCCACATACAGACATACAAACGTACAGACAGACATACGTACACACATGCACAAGCACAAACGCATATACATACCCACCTACCTACCTACCTACCTACCTACCTACCTACGTACCTACCTGACTACCTACCTACCTGCCTGCCTACCTACCTACCTGCCTGCCTACCTACCTACCTTCACCCATGCAAGAGTACATACATACTTAGATAGATAGATAGGTAGATAGACAGATAGGTAGATAGATAGATAGATTGGTAGATAGATAGGAAGAAAGAAAATTAGATAGATCGATACATGCATGCATGATAGATACACACATACACACATACACACATACACACATACACACATACACACATGCATACACACATGCATGCATGCATACATGCATACATACGTACGTACATACCTACATACATACATACATACATACATACATACAATCATACAATCAATACAATCAATGCAATCAATACATAGATACATACATACATACATACATGCATGCAATCAATGCAATCAATGCAATCATTGCAAACAATACATACATGCATGCATACAAACAGACATACATACATACATACATGCATACATACAATCATACAATCAATACAATCAATGCAATCAATACATAGATACATACATACATACATGCAATCAATGCAATCATTGCAATCAATACATGCATGCATACAAACATACATACGTACATACATACATACATACATACATTCGTTCATTCATACATACACACATACATACATACATGCATACCTACATACATACATACATACTTACATACATTCATAAGTTGTTGAATGCGCAAGGCTTACGCACACATGCATGTATACATTTTACACACATGCATACATGCTTGCATACATACACACACGCACACATACACCTAAATACTTTTGGCAGTGAGGTTGGTCCCGCGCTGCCAGCATCTATGTGCTGCGGGTGGTGAGTGATGGGGCAACCGCCAACCGCTTGCTCTTCAAAACTGCAATTATGGCTGGTAGGCCGGAGAATTCGATCGTTGCCCACAAGGTTTGCGACCAGCAACTCGGATCCACTGTATGAAGATGAGACGTGTTTGCGTGACTGGCAGCAAACTGTAAACACTGTAAACCATGAAAAATATTGAAAAATCACATTGGTTCATTTCTGAAAGTCCAAACAAGAAACGGCAATCAATGTAGTAGGTACATTGTTGAAATTTCGCGAAAGGGTTTTTCAACAAACTTCAAGGCTTAGAAGGTTCAGGTTACGGTTGCAGGGTTGCAGATTACCATATCAGTCTCAGCAGCCATTTTCACGAGTCAGCCGGCAGCCAAGTGTGGTTGCAGCACAAGTAGCAGCATGTCACAAGTAAGTTATTCCAGACTTCGGGATGTACCCTAAGGCATAGCCTCAACCATTGCTCAGCGCCGATATGGAAAGGGCTCGCGCACCTGACTCCAATGCTTCTCTGGTTGGCCTTCAGTTTAGAGTTTTCTTTAGTTTCTTTCCAACTTTCCCAGTGCACAAGCAATTCACCAAAAGAAATAATTACTCGCCAAGTCTTTTAGGAATTGTTTTTTACAATTCTATTGTATGAACTTTTCCCTGTTTGAGAAATTAATATACACTTGGCAGTTAAGTTGGGCAATTCGCCTGTAGGACCATGAAGCCTGTGCTGAGGTTCTACTGCACTGGATTCTTATCCTCAGGATCGAACCTCTTGCACCTGCTGGAGCATGTTGATGCTTGGATCATGGATCCGGGGACAGTCAGAGTTGTGTTTAGCAAGCAGCTTGCCTCACCGTCCACTGTAATTCTTAGGTGCTTTCTTTCAGGCTCTGAAGGTATGGTTAGTTGTGTTCGTTTTGGTGAGCTTGATACCATATACCAGGCTTCCAACTATTGTATTCAGCCGTGGCAGATGCTGGAACCTATTGAATCTGAATCCAATCTTTTCTGTTGGTGGTATGCGTAGTATTGCAACAACAGAGAGGAAGAGAATAGACGAATTGACTGCGCAACATGTCACGCAACAAAATTTGTGACTTTACCAGCCGCAGTTCCTTACCCAGGCCCGACCCAGCAGTTCTCAAACGAAACAGGGACTTCGTGAAACTGATCTGCAAGGCGATTTCAGCTGATGATCGGAAAGGCTACATGCACTTGGGGGAAGAACTCTTGCAGCTGGATTCTGGTCCATGGCATGACACATCGCACATTTATCACCACTGCAAAGGAGTCGGCTGTTGCAAAGGCGGTGTCATTGAAACACGTCAAAAGCTCTGGGTGGCGGTCGCAGCTTCTTGACATTTATTTTACAAGTTTTTGGTTTAGTGAAGTCAGAAAACAAATCATAAATCGCAATCGGTGAGCAACATATAGTGAGCTGTTTGCGAATTATTTTGCCAAGATCGGCGCATACAATAGCTAACTAGAAACTTGTTTCACTTACTTCCAGTCTCAAGTGTAAGTATCTTAATCTTAGGTTCCAATTTGTCAAACCGTTTGGCTTTCACCTTGAGATCCGAGTTGTCAAACTTTTTGGCATTCACCTGTCCGCTTGAGTCTTGAGGCTTTCGTATTCGGGATGAAACCGACCACTCCAGCAGTCAGTCGCTGGACTACTTGCGGCAAAAGCGGTCGCTACTATTTGTGCCTTGGAGACAGTTATAAGGCCCAAAGTTTAATTTTCAAACAAATGTGGAGATAAACTACAAAGCTGCAATACAATGATACAGTGATACTAGTACTTTTCTCTTGTTGTCTCCACCAACTTGATAAACAATTTCGAGGGTTTCAAGTTCATAAGATATATTGAATTGCGACACTCGTCGATTTTAGTTGCATTTGAATCAGTAATTTGAACTTGAGATTTCCGACATTCTTTGCTCAGTTCTTGTCAAAAATAGCCCATTGCAGGTGCGCTCTTGGCTATCACTCCGTACTTATGCATGGTATGGCTCGCTTGCATGGAATGAAGTCTTCCATTGATGAGGAAGAGGATACAATTCTTCCGACTACTGCCTTCATTGAATCGGAGGGGTCGACAGAATTGTTTCGAAAGACTTTGCGCATCAAGGCTACGAAAGCGATGAAATGGGTTCAGGACCCCTTGTCGGTCTACAACTTGCTGCTTAGTTCGGTGGTGGTGTCGCCTATGGAACGTATCATGTGGGAGTTTATGTCTTGGCAACACACGCAAGCGTTTCTCCGGAAGGAGAACCCCCCTGTTGTTTGCATGGCCAGCCCGTGTCTTTCTCCTGTCTTCAAAGCCATTCGGCACATGTGCTTGCAGATGACCACTGGCTTGGTTTTTCCAGATGATGCAGATTCCTCATCTCTTGTCGAGCTTGCAGAAGGTGGGCTCAGTTAAACTGAAAAAAATAAATCAAACAAGGGCTTCAACATAGTTCGCCACTAAGAGAGAGGAAGCCAATTTTACCTTAACTTGCTGACAGACAAGCACTGATGATGAGCACCTCACGACTTGCAACAGAATCTATATAGCATACCAAAACCAGTAAGAAGTGCAGGCTGTGCAATGACTGCAATGTTCCACGACCGCAATGTGCAATGTACCTATGTTCCTATGTCCACACCAGACTTTAAGGTTTTTATTCTCGGGTTTGCAGCGGGGTGCGTGGCGCAAACAGGTTCAACCTTTTTTCGAGTTAATGTTCCCACTGAGCCGTTGAGTAAGTTGAGACTTGAGACTGACTCTATTCCTGAGATCGATTGGGAAGATTTTGTATTTGGGGTTTATGCCTGGTTCGATTTTGACCTGGGTAACAGCTCTTTAGATAAGTTGGTTTCGAATTTGGGAAAGGTCACTCACGACTCAAAATTTAGCAGCGCAGTTGGTTCAGCGGCAAAGTTTGTTCCAGCTGGCCAGGCATGCCGGGCGCTGTGCCGAGCAACCTCATCGACAAAGGCTTTTGGTGCATCGTGACTGGTGTGGGCCAACTGTTTCATCGCCTTTGCCTTCCGTACAAACAGTTGCCATGGCTGCTAGCCAAATGCTTGAACAAGGATGCTGACAGCAGGGAGCTCGCAACCTGGTTTTGCAACCTTCCTGATTGTTGCCTGAATAGCTGGTTCTCAAAGCCACTGCGGGCCTTGGTTGACCAACCTGAAGATTTACTTCCAGGGGGGAAGTCCCAACCATTGCTTTTGAGCATATACAATTGCAAGAACTTCAACATCGAAGTTGAAAACAACTTTGCCCGTCTCCGAAATCTGAAACAAGTCTCCCGGGGAAGAGAGGATCTGAGCCACAATCTGGCGTCGAAGCATTTGCTATCAGAAGCGAAGCTCGCTCACACCAGGCATTTGGTTCGTGAAAACAAAGCTGGGGAGTCATTGGAAGATTCAGATCGTCACTTTGACCTCCGTTGGTTTTTGCTCAGACACGTGATTTCTTTACTCTGTACTTGTAGCATGTCACGTTTGTAAGTGTGACGGAAATGATTTCCTCGCCTATTTTGCTGAGTCGTTGTTCATGGGGAACTTTCCTTGTTTCCTAGGTTTTGCAAACAGGTTTAAGCATTTTGGTGGCAACTTTTTTTTTTGGGCGACCTTCTAGCAAGTACGCATTCAATACGCAATAGCAGTGGCAATGCAGTCACAACGAGCGTAGGAGTGTAGATTCACAGACAGTTACCCATCACTTACACTTACACTTACACACAGATGTGTAAGATTTGTAATAAAGAAAACAAATATGAACATATTCCTACGTTTGATACAGTTCCATAAACACATACACATTGCAAACAAACTTGCATACCTGCCCTTCCGCTGAGGAAAAGAAGGGCCAAAAAAACTTATCTACAACGGGTTCACTCTTTTTGTTGCTGAATCCATGCGAAAGCGTGTGCAGAATCCTGATGAGTCACCTGATGAGTGTCAAAAACGGATCAGGGCAGAGTGCAAACGAGACTGGCAAAATGATGAGCTTCGTGCCTTGTACTCCAGCCGCGCCAAGAGGTTGAATAGGTTCCAAGCTTCAAGTGATGCTATTTCAGCCCATGTTTCTGGGCTAGCGGAAGTCATCCCACAGGAAGATGGAGGAGAAGGAGACGTACCAGCAGCCATAGTTCCCCAGCCAACCTGCAGGCAGTACATACCCTGTCATGCTCCTGGTGGTGGCTATGGTTGCTTTGGCATTGGCGACCTTGAATACAGCCTTCGTGTCAAAGATGTTCAAGATTTGGATGAATCTTGTGAAGGGTTTGTGCGGAAATGGGCGGCCAAATGGCGGAATCATGCGGGTGGCATTTGCAACGAAGACAAAAGTCTTTTGCAATTGCGTGCTTCAGTACGCCTCAGCTGTTTAGACGAGTTCGGTTTCTGTGTCCGGGAGATTGCGTCAATGCCTGTGTACAAGACTGTTCAGGAGCAGTTGCTGGGATTTGTTCGCCACCACCATCGTCGGCATTTGTCAGGAGCTGGCAAGAAGACAACGAACAACGGACCATCGGTCGATCTGCCACATTTGCTACTGGTAGCTTTCGATGTGCGTGATCAACAGCAACTTGTTGTGTCATATGTGTCAAAAACGGAGCTGTTTTTCTTTCTTGGTTCTTGGCTTGGCATGGGGTCACTTAGTTTTGCCTAGCGTCCGGAAGAATCTAGAAATATCAGGTTGCATCAACTCATTTTCTGCCGCTCCCCTTGGTGGCAATGTTTTCTGGCTAATGAAGGAGGAAGAAGGAATACCTATTTAGAGTTGATCAAATTCAGACATTCAAGTTCAATCAATGTCTCGCAAGAGCCATTTGTTTTACAAAGGGGGCTTTTTCTGAAATGCGTTACAGAGATTTGTGGCCCACTCCAGTCAGGCACCAAATTTTATCGATTCTAGCTAAACACCATAGAGTAGACATGTTTTGATGCTGAACATTCAGCAAATCACTTGTCGATTGATGACGCAAGGCAGCTCAACCCTGAATGCTTCTTGATGAGCTGGTCGCAGTTTTCACCATACACTGCCGATTGGTGGAGGTGGACGGCTTCATGTGTTCATCCTGCTGGACGGATTTGGGAAGCTCGTCCTGTCATTGATGATGACTTCATGCCAGAGATCAAGACTGTGGAGCAGATGTCGCTTTCCTTCAGCAATCGGTCTGCTGCTGGCGATATGTGGAAGTGGACGCACATAGGCTACACTGCCAATCAGCTGGAATATAGTTGGTTGAAAATTGTATGTTTGTCTTTTATTCTTTACTACGTTTTGACGACGTTGTTGTTGTTGTTGTTGGGTTTTTGGTGTTTTGATTGTCACGGGACACTAGCTGGGAAGCTGTAAAGCTCTCAGGCTTAGAGTAAGAGTATGAATATTTCCAGCTCAGTTTTGGTACAGCATGCCGCTAGGTGGTCAGTTTGAACACACTACGCTTTCTGCTCCCAGAAGCTGATGATGATCAGTGGCTCTGTATTGGCACCCAGGTGATTGATCAGCTATCTTCTGAGGAGGAAGATCAAGCAAAGAGCGCAATCACCGATTTCCTCTCTTCATTGTCCAAGAGCAGAGCAAAGCCAGCGACGTCCCAAAATCCCGCTGTGAGAATGACTCGAAATCAGCAAGGACTGCTTACCACAGCCAAAAGAATCAAAAACATGCAAAAAGGAACCCTTACCCGGGGCGTAGGATGTTCCCTGACCAAAGCAAGTCGAGGGGGAGATTGCTACTGTAGGTTGTAGGATGTTCCCTGACCAAGCAGGCTGGTGGCTAAGCTAAGACATTTTACCGTTGCACTTTCAAAATTCAGTTGGACCACCAGGAGCTGGAAGGAAATAGTTTTTGGGGCTTCTCTTTGAGTTTAAAGTTTAAGTACAGATTTCCCTCAGATTGTCAGGACAGAAACGAGCCAGAAAACGCAAGGCAGCTGAAGCAGCACTTGATGGTGTTGATGAGGATGATCAAGGGAACAACATGGGACATGATGATGATGATGATGATGATGATGATGATGGCGGTGACGTTGAGTTGGAGGGTGCTTGGACAAATGCTCATATCCTGGCGACTCGGCAGTTTCATGAATACGACCCAGGGTTTTCTTTGGCCTTTAAACAGGTAAACCCACTGTGCAAGCTTTTAAAAAGTCAAAGAGAGGTATTTGATCAAATTTACACCGTCCACTGTTGAAGTTTGAATCAATGACATTGTTTTGATTCTGATGTACATAGCATCACTTGTTGAATGTAAGATGCATTAGATTTTGATTCCGATGGTGGTAGATCTACTTCTTAGAATAACCAAACAACAATTTGATGTCCCAAGCCAGACTTGAAAAATCAAAGCGTTGCACCTGATTATTTGAGGAACATGGAGAGGCCATTGTCCAATGTCATCCTGCGTCATCCTCGGCGTCAGCTGCAAAATCTCCAGCAGACCACCCACCAGAACCAAGCGCTGATGCTTCAGATTCAAAACGTGGACTGGTAGCCTTTCGGGTTCATGATGGTGACAATGTTTTGTCGCAGGACGCTGAGGGGTATGTGCGCATCGACTCCCGTGCTGCTGAGCTAGGCAAGGTGAAACACATGTTTCTTTTTGTCCCTCTAGTGAACTTCAGTCTGTGTGATGGGTGTCAACTCAGCCAGCTTGAGCTATCAGAATTTTCAACTGCAATTTTCCCTTCACATGTCATTCGGAATGTAGCTGAAACGATTTTTGTTTCTTCAATTCTATCTATCTTTGTTTGGGTTGGGTTTGGAGTTTGGACGACACAAACCTTCAAATTTCAGGGTTGGAACCTACCTCAAGCACGAGGTTATACGTTTTGTTTTGCTACAGGCCGAATGACTGAATTCAAGCAAGACAGCTCTGGCCACACTGTTTCGTTCAATTGCCGGCTACATGCAAGCTGTCGCAAGCTGATTCTCATGAAGCGCTTGCCAGATAACTTCCAGGACATAGGGCATGGGCCACTGTAAACGCTGTAAACTGTAAAGCTGTAAGGATGGAATTGAGACAACACATACTGGATCAGTCAACTCAACTCACTTTGATTCCAAACGCTGTTCACTCGTATGAGACGACAGTTTCCAGGCTTCTGCCATGCGGTGGATGGCTGCTGGAATCCAATTCAAGCAGAGAGGAGACAGTTCCAAACACATGGCGTTGTCACTTCCTCAGACAATGGTTTCCAAAAAAATCAGACTAAGTGTCCGGGTCTACAGTGCAACACCGAAATCATCAAACTACTTTTTCCTGATTTCTCAACGCCAACTTTCACTTCAGGTTTGACACAATGGTTATGCGACGGAGCCTGTGAACATACATTTTCCATATGGGAGAAAAAGGCCTGCAAAGGCGTGCGCGCTTTCTTTCTAAAGTCAACACTACCACATGCATGGGGCGCATGGGCTAGTACAAGCTAGTTTCACCCATGTACCGTCTAGCTGCACCCATGTGCCAACTAGTTGTACCCATGTACTGGTTGATTGTACCCATGTACCGGTTGGTTGTACCCATTGTACCCCCTGCACCCCTCCACCGTACCCCTGCACCGTACCAGTTTTCAAAAAAAAACCATAGCAAAAAACCAAAAAAACATAGCAATTTCTATAGAAATTGCTATGTTTTTTTGCTATGTTTTTTTTTTGAAAACTGGGACGGTGCAATGGTACAATGTATGGGTGCGATGGTACGGTGTAGGGGTGCGGTGGTACAATGCGGAGGTGCAATGGTACAGTGGGTGCGGTGCGGGGGTGCAATGGTGAAACTGTTTGGACGCATTGGTCGGACAATGTATGATTATTGAGAAGTCTTTTGTTTTGAGCCTGTTTAGGTTTGAGTGGGAACGCCCAAAGGAAACAGAGTAGCTTTGTCTTTGTGCCGCAATGGCATCATTGAGTGGAATGAAATCGCAGAAGTCGGGTGATGTTCCGTGTGATCCTCCTTCAGACTGCGAGATTGACATGAAGGTGTACAGGGCAAGAAAATGCAAGTTCTGCCTCCAGTGGTCGACATCGCGATGTCCTTGGCCGGTTGATGATTCAGTTCTTTCTGCATGGAAAGGACTCCTTCCATGGGCCCGAGGAACGCTTCAGAAGCCAGTGGGGGAGCATTGTAAGTTGTGTGTCATTGTCGCTTGGCAAAGTTGCCATAAACAAATTTTCCCTTGAATGGGGGTTTCAAAATCAATGGGGGTTCCAGACCCTGCTTAAAACACTATTTTCGTGACCCTGGTATTTAAAAAAAACCAAGGTCACAAAAAAGGGTTTGGAACTTCCATTAATTTTGCAACCCCCATTCAAAGGAAAAAAATATCATAGTAGTTGTGAACACAATCTCCTTTGAGGTCCTCGGGGTGAAAGGGGTTCTGGGCACGCGCGCTCGAAAATTGTCTCCAAATTGAAGCTCGCCCAGGACCCCATTCACCCCGAGGACCCCTTTCAAGGGAAATCTTGTTGGTGGTGGGATGGGAGTATGGAAAAACTTGCTCGGCCATTTGTTTTCTTTCTCGGTCAGCTGAAAAAAGTCAACTTTTCTGGGAGATCACCCGCTGAGAAAATTTGTTAGCTATTTTTTTCTGGGAGGAAACCTGCTGGGTAGGATTTTTTCCTTTTCACTTTTACTAAGTGTTACTTGTCACTAAATGTTTTCAAAGCAAAATGAAACCTGAGGTTTGGCAGCAGGGCGGCTTTGAGGCAGAGTATGGATCTGAGGCCAAGTTCTTTTCGACGCTCAATACCATGCCCACGGAGCACCATTGCTTCATGGCCATTCGGAACCATGCCATCAAGATGAAGATTGCAGATCCCAACTGCAAATTTCGCCTTGAGACGGTTGGCGGTACCATCAAGGAGGAGGTGCGTACTGAGATGTCCACCACCACAGGTCTGAAGAAACCATCCTCTGCATTTGTGGAGTTGACCGTTTACGAAAAGGATTTTGGGAAAGCCGAGCCCGAGCAGATCATCTATGAGATCATCGATGGCAAGCGCATTGCTGGGTGCAATGTGTTGACCGGCAGGGCTGGATACTATCCCCGGATCAGCAAGGAAGAGAACACAGTCCGGAGATCGGCTTTGCTGACAGATCACAACATTGACCCGACCGGCGAGGCCATCACTCGGATCTTCAACGCTGCAAAGAGGCAGGTGATTCAGCCGACTGCCCCATGCGCCGCCAAGCGACCAAAGTATGCCATGGGTGACAATGGCAGCAGCACTTTCAAAGCCAAGGACCCATGTCGTCAAAAGTCTAGTCTAGTCATGAACTGTTTTAGAAATGTTAAGCGAATGGTTCTGAATCGAATTATTTTCCGGAAGGATGAGCCAGAACATGACCCGGAGCATCGTGGAGAATCTGATGAGCAGAAGAAAGACACGAATGAAGATGATGAAGGATCAGAGGAGGAGGAGGAAGAGATTGTTGGCATGATGGGATTCCTGAGAGGCCGCTTTGGTGGCAGCGTTTCCAAGTCATCGGGTGGGTCTTCATCCGCTGCTGCCAAGGGCAAAGCCAAGGCGAAGTCCTCCGCAGTGGCAACTGGCAGAAACAGAGCTCAACAACCCAAAAAAGTTCCTATTGGTTCCGCTGCAGGCAACAAACGCAAGAGCGAGGATATGAGCAATGCAGGGATTGATTTGAGCTTGTCTGGTTCCAACGCTGGGGAGATGAATGACACCGACAAAGCTTTGCTGTCCGAGTTTGACACCAAACTTCAGGAGTACAAGGAAGTGAAGCCTCCTTTGGATGACGCGGGGTTCAAGCAGTACATGGGCACATGCCTTTCAAACTTCGGCTCGGTTCTCAAGGACTTGAAGGAGAAGAGGAAGAGTGTTGGACGTCGATCCAACAAGGAGGAGGACCCCTTGTACCAAGACCTTGGCCGTCTACTTGAGAAAGTCCCAGAGTACATCACACTGATGAAATGTGTTTCAGCAAGTACTGGCAATGGTCTCGGTTTACTTTACTGTTTAAAGATCCAAGTTTAGTTGCTTACTTCAGTCTGGTCACTTTGGTCATCTTCCGAGGAATAGTCAAATGATGTCCTTATCACTGATGAAATACTTAATCAAGTCTCCAATCAAGATGGCAGTTCCCCCAGGCATCAACGGAGCACCGGTGGCAACAACCACGACATTGCTGGATCAGCTTGACAAGGCAGTGTCGTCTGAAGGCTTTACTTTCAACAGCTGTGTGTACAAGCGCGGGCTGAAAATCATGGTCTTGGAGGATATCAAGCACAGCAGGTGGTGTGCGCTAGCAACAACCACCTGCAGCGAAATCGAGAGGAACTTGAAGCAGTTCAACGATGGCGAGAAAGACAATGACCCGGCAGCTTTCCAGTACATGATGCTCAGCCAGGCAGTCCAGAGATTGATCAAGGGTGCGTCCAGCAAGCTGAAGATGAAGGACCGCGTGTCTACCAGCAAGAAGCAAGACAAGAACATGATGTTTGCACAATACTGCTACTACATGTTCAAACTTGTATATAATCACACACGGTTGACTTCATTAACCTGTCACAGTTAATTTCATGTTTTGAAATTCAAAAGTATTGTGCACGACTAGGAGCCTCTCTACAACGTGGGAAACAAGAAGGAGCTTTCAGCCTTGGATGCACTATTGGAAGAAGTGATCAAGTCTGATGCGGCATCATCTACCATGAAGCACGATGCACAAACCTTCTTTGCCTTGCTCAGAGCTGACACCATGCCAGTTCCAGAGGTGCGCGCAGCGATCGGAGTTCTGGATGAGCTGATGAGGAACAAGCAGTTGAACCATTGGATTTGCTTGGTTAGTTTGTTTTGGTTTTCAACCGCTGAGACTGGTTGTGGGTGGCCCATAGAATCACAAAACACGATTTGGAAGACTGCGCGTGGGATCTTTTCTTTACTGTCATAGCTTCATACCTCTGGATTTTGCAATCTGAAATTTGACATGGATTCAGCAATTCCGGTTCAGCCTGCGCACTCTCAGGGAGTCACCTTTGCATTTGACCGCCGCTGTCCAATCGTGTGGCAATTTCGGTGTGAAATTGGCGGCCGATGCGACCAGCATGGCAGATGTGAGGGAGAAGCACTTGGGTGAACAGGAGGAGCTGAACAAAGCGATGAAGGAGATTCCCAAGGAGTACCAAGACATTACCTCAGAGAACTTTGAGACTCTGCATCTCAATTGTGACTTCAAGATGTCTATTTTTTTATTTTCGCTCAATTTTAGGGTCTAGAGTCTAGAGTCTCGAGTCTAGATTCTAGATCCTAGAAATTCTAGATTCTCGATGTTGCCTTCGTTTTCATTAGGGCGTAATTTTTTCGGAATTCTGTGAGCTGAGGTCGCTGGCCATGCACACGGGTGCTTCCGCAGTGACCACGATTATCAAGGACAAGTTCATGTCGAAGTCCATGGGAAGGGAAGCGCTCTCCGCTTTGAAAGCTGACCTGCAGCAATCGGGAATCTTTATGATGTTGCATTCTTGCGTTCATCAGGCGTGGTAAAGCTCCCAGAGTGTTGGTTGGAAGCTTTGGGATTCTTTTGAGTTTTGACTGGTCCCAGGCTGAAAACAAATTAAATTCCAACGTTTGTGCCAGGTCCTTCCTTGGATGGAAGCATCGGCTACTTCGATTCGGTCTACAAAGGTGTTTTCATCACCGCCGACTGATTCATGGGCTGGCTGGAAGCAGCTTGCTTCTTTGGATCAGTACCAGGTGCTCAACTCGTTCTTGAAGACAGCTTCGAATCTCAGCTCGCTGTGCATTGCAACGAAAGCTGGCTCAAAGTCAAGCGATTGTTTGTCTCCGGCGGTTGCCAAGCTGGATGGGGCAATGAAGAAACTCAAGGACAGATGCTTTTCGAACAGCTCAATGCAACTCACCTTTCAACATGATGACATGATTAGGAGTGCGTGGGAGGATAAGTCATCACAACAATGGCATGTGCTGTGGCTGTAGTAGGATAGTAAGTAAGTAGGTACTTTTCAGTGGCGCTACTCAGAAAAACGTACTGTTCGTTTTCCAAGTTTTGCTTGGCAGGACACACTGTCTTCGATTGTGAGCTTAGAAAAGGTGAAGTGGAACAACTTCGTCGACATCTCGAAGGAGATGACCAGCAGTCTGTCCTGGTTGTGCGAGACCTATTGCCACGCCGGTGTGGAAGATGCCAAGGGCAAGGTTTTGGCAGCTTTGGAGAAACTGATTGAACATGGCAAGGCTGATGACATCAGTGCTGATGCAGAGCAGCTCAAGCTACATGCAGCAGCGCTGCCAGACTCTGATCCTCTCCGGGCGCAATTGCTGGCCAGCGCAGATTCAGCCACTACATTTGTGCAGTCAGGACTGGCTTTGGGTTGGCTTTACCTTTGCAACTTGCAAGTTTCATCGAAGCAAAGCAAATCTCATCAGATCAGTTCATTTCTTTCCCACAGCCTGACTCAGGTACCAACACAACGAAACAAACAACAAACTTACTGCTGATTTTTGATTTTTAAATGTCAGAGAAACCTGTCATCAGAATGTTGACGGAGGCAATTTCCAGAAGGCCTATGCTGAAGTACCAACCTCCGAGAACTTGCTTGCCATTGCCACCATCATCAAGTCAATGCAGAAGGTGATGGAATCTTCGGGGCAAGCCCTTTCATGCCTATTCCCAGAGGGTAAAGACTTTCCTTCTGAAGCCATTGAGTCCAAGGGAAACGAGATTGTGTCACAAATCGAGTCGCAGTTGGAACGATGGGGGAAGACGCAGGATACTTGGTAGTTGAAAGTTGAAAGTATGTGTTTGTGTCATTTTCAAGCAGTGCTCTGCATGATACTATAAGAGAGGAGAATCAAGACTCAAGACCCACGACTCAAGACATAACTCTCCCATCTACAGTATCTATTTGTTGTATTATATTTGGCTAATTTATCAATGTCTAAGCCTATCTGTTTGTTGATTTGTTTACCCGCCTACTAACCTACCTATCTATCCGCGCGTCTTTCTATCTATCTGTCTATTTGTCTGTCTGTCTATCTAAAATAATCTATAACAAAATTTCCTTTGAAAGGGGTTCTCAGCTGAAAGGGATCCTGGTCCCCAAAATGCTCATATTTCAGCGCGTGCGATCTAGCGACCTACTTTCCTATCTATCTATCTATCTATCTATCTTTCTTTCTTTCTTTCTTTCTGTCCATCGCTTGTTGTTCTATCTATCTATCTATCTATCTGCCTGCCTGCCTGCCTGCCTGCCTGCCTGCCTATCTGTCTTATTCTTTCTACCCACCTTTTCATCCTTTTCATTCCACCTATTCCATCTATATTCCTATTCCACCTATCCATCCGTCCATCTATCCGTCTGTCCAAATGTCCATCTGTCGATCGGTCCATTGATTCATGTCGCCACCAGACCAAGACGGAAAACTTCCGACTTCTATCCATGCGTCGATCGATCGATCCATCTCTATTGTGTTTGTTTGCCTGTCTGTCTGCCCTTCTGTCTGTTTGTTTGTCTTTCTAGAGTCTAGAGTCTAGATTACAGATAGGTAGATAGAGAGATAGATAGACAGACAAACAGATATATGATTTTTGATATATAGGATTGTTATTGTTGCATTGTGTGGACCTATGTGATTGAAATCCTTGTGTTATTGACATCATTTCCCCTTCCCTCCGGAATTACAGATGATACTTGCTCAAGCTGAAAGCTAGCCAGGAAAGCATCTTGGCCGAATGCGTGGCGACGTTTGACGCGATGAAATTGCCAGACCCTTCCACAATCAGTTTCCCAGAGGACAACACGACAAAGTGCTCTCCACCGATTGACGCGTTCCCTGACCTCAAAGCGCTTGATTCAAAGTCCATGGCGAATTTGACGAAGACAATGCAAGATTGTTTTGAGTCAGCAGACGCGGCTTGGTGGAAGAACAACGGTCACTAAAACCCGCTCTGGGGCTTATGTGTTTCTTGAGTGTTTGGTGGGAGCGAGGGAGACCTTAGATGAAAGATCCCAAATCCAACATGTGATAAGACCCTTGGATGAACTTTTTACTTGCCAAGGAAATCGCAAAGCAGTTGGACTTGAAGCAGTACATTCCGATCCTTGACACTGCAACCTGGCCTTAGAATGGTCGGTTTGGTCCAACAACGCGATTCACCACTTACCCGTCAAGATTCCAGATACTTACAGATTCTATGATCAAGGTTCAGATCAGATTCAGATATGATATTGTATATATATATATATAGAAATAACCAAACATATAAGAAGATGATTACGCTCACAATTCCCAAGTCCTTCTTTTCGGATCAAGATGCCAAGATAATGAAGCGAACAGAAACGAGCAAGGGCGGTTGGTGTTTGAGAATGTCATCTATCTAGATTTTAGAATATAGAATTAGGGATCTAGAATCAATGTTCAGCTTTGGTTGTAGTTTTTCATCTAATGTTGTTGCACAATGTACAATGTACAATGTACGCTACAGTTTTACAGCAGTGAAGGTTCTTCTTTACTCTTTACTTCATCCAGCAGGGTAGAAAAAGAACAAACAGATTGATTCATGTCCTGTGGGTGGACCGCTTCCGGTTCCTTTCCAAGGCCCGTGTGACCTACAACAAGGCATGTTCGATTTTGGCCATCATTGCCCTGATCCGCCTCATGAGCTCTAAGAGGTTCGAGAAAGCCATCAAGTCCAATGAAGCAGTGCCGGCGATCATTATCGAGAACATCAACGTGACCATGACATCTTGCAAGGAGCACAACTTGACAGTGCCTGGTGCTCTCCAAGCGCTCGCCTTGTTGCATGCGCCGCCCCAGAAGCCGACCAAATAGGGTCTGCAAGTGTAGGTGTATGTGACAGGCTTAGCCGCAGCGAAAGTTGTCTGTTAGATTCTGTTGCTTATGTGGCTATATGTAGGCTCTCTAGACTCTAGACTCGACTTAGACTCCTTAGGCTTGAAAGACTCTGACTTTTCGTTTTGGACATTCAAAGTCAAAGTCTCCATTGTCCATTGCTTCTTGTGAATTGCTGCGACGGAGGTCTTAGATTACACGGGCTCAAAAGCCCAGACGTCAAACCTTTAGCTCTTGCTACTTGTGAGTTTAGCTTTGGATCCGGACAGAGAAGTGGGAAGGTGAGGCTTGAATAAAGTTCACCGTGTCTGAGTCATGAGGGTAGCTAAATAGGTAGCTGTCGACTTCAGGCAAAAGCGGGTTCAAAACAAATTGTGCACAGTGCTGCGCTCCACCGTTTGAAGACAGGGCAATGATCAACAACCACAAGTCAAGACAAAACACAGGCCTGGAGACTCAAAAGTCTTTGCTTTTGATTTGAAATTAACGGGCGAAAACTGACAACAATCTGGCTCAAATCGAAGTCATTTTCATGTGGGCTCCCAAAAGCAGGCAGTTTGTGCTTCTTTTGTATTTAGCTTTATAGACTGACTAGACGACTTTAAACTTTAAATCGGTTGTTTTGGTTTGTGGAGCCGCTCGTCTAGTTAAGTTAAGCCAAATGGCACCAAAGCAAAACGCAAAGCCGGGTGCTGCACCAAAGGCGCCTTGTCCGAGAGGAGCACGGGCTAAGGCTGAAGGTCCGGCTGCTAAGGCTAAAGGTCCGGCAAATCCTGCACGGACCGAACGAGTCAAGAAAGTAGACAATGACAAGATCATAGAATTGAGCGCGGACGAGAAGGAGAAATACAAGAATCAATGGAGCAAGTTTTTAGGCACAAAAAAGGAGGACAGGGTGACTTGCCTTCAGGATTCCTAGGTCTCAAGTCTCAATCAAGACTCTTGATTTGACTCAAGGTTTTTTTTTCACGCTACAGATATTCAATCCGATCCCAAGACACAAGTTTTGAATGTGTGTGTCATCTAGCCCACAACAGTGCTGCTTGAACTTCGAGTCAGAGTTAGAATATAAAACAAAAGTGCAGGAAACAACGGAGCCTCAAGCTTCTTCTTCTGATGCTGCCACTTCGACGTCCAGCACTTCGGCTACTCCAAAAAAATTGGGTTCAGGCCAGGGCGGCCCTTCTCAGGCATCGATAGAGGTGCAGGACAGACTGGCGATGTACTTTTTGAGTTTGAATGAGTTACTATCACGGCTCTGTATGACTTTGACATACATGCAAAAAAAAAACTTGAGCCACCCGAAAACGGAAAACACCTCGCCTGTCTTGAAGGATTCGGAATCTGGCTCAGTGCATTCTGTGGGCTCCGACTCTGTGAAGGCAAAGGTGGAAATTGCAGCGAAAAAACAACCCGCTTTTCCGGATGTTAGTCACACTGAAGCAGCCAGCAGAGGAGAGAAGAAGATTGAGAATGAGAAGATGGAAATTGCTGAAATTCCTGGCGAGGAGGCTTCAATCGAAGAAGCAATGTCCCACATGATAGCCAAGTATGAGGCAGACCATCAATGCGAAGTGATCTCCGAATCAGACATCGCAGCGCGCATCAAATCCATCAAAGAGCATCCCACGTTTTTGGCTTTCATGACCGAGCATGAAACCGATTTAGACTTTGGATCTGGACCTCAGACATCTGAAGGGAGCACAGCCACAAAACCGTTTGACATGCCTGAGAATTTTGAGAATGACTTTGCAGTTTGGCAAGAGTGGTTGAAGAAACATGAGGAGATTACCTCCGCGTTGGATCGCCGGATTGGCGAGATCAAGAAGCACCCGCTCTTCGATCAATTCATCCGTGAGACTTGGCCGTCTGACGCCGACCCAGACTGTGTTTTTGGCGGTGATCCAGAAGAAGATGTCCCCGCTTTCGAGTCTTGGCTACAGGCACAGGAAAATACAGAAGATGCTGAAACTGCTGAAGCCCAAGAGGTTGGAGAACAGCAGCAACACCGTTTTCCGCAACCGCCTACTTCTGACCATCCAGACATCAATCGGATCTTGGAGAGTGCTGCTGAGGCAAGTAGTTGACAGGAAAATTGACAGTAACAAATTTGAACCACAGTCGAAAGTCTCAAGGCTCCTTGCAACATGTTTCAAGTTTCTAGCTTCGACCGGATTGTTTCAATTAGTCGGTCTTGGGTTGCCGGGGTGCCCTCCAGCCCCTTGCAGATTATGATGGGCCGAATTTCCAAGCAGCTGCAGCATGTCCATGACCGGCTGCGGTCTTTGCCAGATGAATTGACGTGCGGTGACTTTTTTTCGGGTGCTGGCACCTTTGCAAAAGTGGTCGACGTTGCCTTCCATGCTTTCCAGCAGGCTTTTCCCGACGCGATGTCCGGCAAAACAGTTGCTTGGTGTATGTTCAAGCTCTGCGCGATTCTGTGCGGCTATATATGCGCTTTGTAATCATCTATGCCTTTGAGTTTGAATGTTCAGCAGGTCCAGCTCCAACATGATTTTGCCACACTGATAGCTGAGTCTGGAAGTTCCGAAATTCCAGAAACGTCTGAGGTGAATCACAAATTCATGTGTGAAAAGGAGCACTTCAAACAGCAATTTCTCCTGACCATGTTTGACGGTCCTGACTATGCGGACACATGTCTCTTCACTGATGCAACGACTTGCTTTTTCGCGCCGCAGTGTGCACGGCATCCTTCACGAAGCTGCGTACCTTGCTTGGTACTTGCCGTTGGCAGTTCTCAGCTGCTGTAACTTTCGGAAGTATGTTTTTCCAACTAAGTTGAAAAGATTTCGAGGTTCTTGAAACTCGATGCCCAGGTAATGCCTCAAGGTCCTACGGATGGACTGCTCAAACTGCTCCTGTTCAATGCCGGGTTTAGCTGCAAAAGCTTCTCCAAGTTACACAAGGACTACAAGAACCTCTTGCAGGCTATCTATGAGGGGAATGAGGACCGACATTCACATGACAAGAAAACAACTCAGTTTCAACTTTCAATATCAGCTGACAATACGTTCTGTAATGTAGATATATGATATGCCAGGTGCTTCATGGCGTGCAAAGTTTGTAAAGACTTATGTTTTAACTTAAAAAAACGAAACTTTAAACTTTAAACGCTGCACTAGTTGCCAAAGCAGCTGGAGGAGTCTTCGAGTAATTTCACCTTCAGGGCATCACTTGAAGTGCTGAAAAAGATTTTCGTCACTTGCTTTATTCTCGAAAATCTAGACCTACAAGATGATGAAGAAGATGGGAGAGGCAACTTTGAGAATATTATCAAGCTCCTGGAGGGAGCCGGCTCAGCAGGCTTTTGGGTAAGGGCCTTCCTCATCAAGTCGGTTGACTACGGCACTCCGCAGAGACGGAGACGGCTGTTCTTTGTGGGGCTCAACAAAGCCACACAGTCGGAAGGGTCCCTGGACAAGATTGAGCAGCTACTCAAAGGCTTGCAACTTTCTTGCCAGCCACCAGAGTCTTGTCGCAGAGTTTGTAAAGTTGGATGTAAATTAGAATGTAGATTAGGTTCGATTGTAGACAGGGTTTGGAGATTCTAGACGCAACTTTTTAGTTCAGAGATGAGATGTAGATTCCAGAGAATTTTAGATCAGATTTTAGATTAGACTTCTTGAATAGCGTTTTGCATAGCTACTTTGCCAGAGTCCAGCATCATCCTAGGAAGATTTCATGCTTCCTGCGTCGCACCCAGCAGTTCTGACGGAGTTGGAACGCAAACAAGACAGTAACCATCAGGAACAACAAGGCCGTGGCAAAGAGAAAGACAAAGACAACGCAGACGTTGAGAAAGACTCCGTCATGATTGCAAAGTGGAAGTCGACACACATGGAACTGGCTGAGAAACGTATCTCAGCTGATGAAGCTGAAACGTGGCGAAACAACACTCGCGATACAGCGCATGCCCATTGCACATCAAGCATCCCACAACACTTGAAATTCCATCCATTTGATTCTGTACCAGTCTGTTTTACAATATTTACATGCTTGAATCTGAATTCTGCAAGTAGTAAATATATTATATATGCATGTAAATATGTCAGTATTCAGTATCAATAAGGTAAATTAGTGTACACACTTTAACTTTCAAACTCTTTTATTATTCAAAAACGTTACTCTCGCCAGACCGAAACAGCATGCCAGTGAAGCACGGATCGGCTCCGCGGCCAGCAGCCGGTATCTCTGGTCCCCTCTTCTCTGACGCGCCCCCCTGCTATCGGAACTATTCTTAATATCATTCACTTCAAAAACGCTACCCTTGCCAGACCGAAACAGCATGCCAGTGAAGCTTGGATCGGCTCCGCGGCCAGCAGCCGGTATCTCTGGTCCCCTCTTCTCTGACGTGCCCCCCGGCTATCGGAACCACTCTTATTATCATTCACTTCAAAAACGCTACCGTTGCCAGACCGAAACAGCATGCCAGTGAAGCATGGATCGGCCCCGCGGCCAGCAGCCAGTATCTCTGGTCCCCTCTTCTCTGACGCGCTCCCCTGCTATCAGCAGGGGTCGGCGGATCACCACTATTATTATTCTTTTACGTTGTGCTTGGGCAGGTGGGTGCAGATGTACAACTGAGAACATTCTCCTTCTGGCCAGCGGAGTCTAGAGTAGCCCGTGTGTGCGTTGCACGCACTTGATATAGTTGTAACTATAATATCAGCATATAATCATCTTTAAACGTTTAGATAATATTGTATATTGTAGATATTGCATTTTTTACAATATTATTATTATCATATTATACTCTGACTCTATATTATATATTTTTGCGGTGGCAAAAATCATGGGACGTATTGATATCACATATTCGAGTCTATCACACATCAAGTTATCCCGGGGTGAATGAAAGGACGTTGGAACCTCAGGCCAAATCGCATGGCCGTTGGCTGTGCCGGATGATTTGCAGCAATGTGAATGGTTTCAATCCTTGTCTTTCCGAGAGAGGGAGGATTCTCGGTCATAGCGGCGTCTACCTTTTGTCTTTCAACTCACTTTGACCGAACCTTTCCAACTTTTAACATTGACTTTCTTCGGGAAGGACCTTTGAATTTTCATCTTGCATCCAAGAACGTCTTATTCCTGCTGAATGAACGCGACTCTCTTCGCAAAGCTGGGAAACGTGAAGTGCGCTTTGGTGATGTCTACCAATCAGCTCACAGAGTCCCTAAGAGCAGTGAGGAAGTTTCTGGGTTTGATTGAGCTTGGGGTTTCTTGTCGATTGGGAAACTTGAGGAAGTATGCAAATTCCAAAAGCTAGTCCTAGCACGAACGCGAACCCATTCAAATCAAATCAGTCCCATGGCCCCATAGGCCCCGTATGAAAACCAAGTGTTGTGCTGCATTCCATGTCCATCACTCAAAGGAAATCCCGACGTCCCTGCCGTCTTCGAAACTTTGGGATCTCAAAGCCGAAAGGCTGCTGATTGGATGCTGTGTTTGGATTACTTGTTTTTACTTCTTTAAAGGTTGCATCAGAGTTGATTCCCTTTTGAAAATTCCAGCTGACGATTTCGGAAAACCAAAGCTTGATCAGGATCAGAAATGCTTCACCTCCAAGCCATTCAATTTCCAGAGGCGAAGCTGCGGAATTTCAGTAGCCCGAAACTGATCAACTTGGCAGGGAATGCGTAGCCAGCTGCATGTCAACAAACTTTGCATTGTTGTGTTGCGCGTGTTTTTGTTTTGAGTTGCTTCCGTCAGTACGGGCATCTATTCCGGCTGGGTGTGGTGTATCCAAGGTATACAGCCACTGTAATGTTGGCACTTGTGTTATCGACGTTGATGCACCTGGAATCACCAACCCCTTCTGAACAAGAAGATGAGGACGACGTCGGCATGTTGGTTCAGGCAGTTGCCAAGCGCCAAAGGCTCTTGTGAAATTGTGAATTTATGCCGGACCATTTTGGACATCAGGCCTTCTAGAGGCTTTCATGTCATGGTGGCATAGAATTTATGCTGGTCCATTTTGGACCCTTGGCCTTCTAGAGGCTTTTGTGGCATAGTGCAGGGCAGCGACAGACACAGACACAGCTAAACAGCAAAGACCAGAGTGAAAAATGCATCCAGCGATGTTGAAATGGATCAGCTTTTGACTTTGCCCAGGAAATCTTGCACATGGGTCGCCATAGGGCATCAGCTATGTTGTTTCTCTGTGCAGTTGAATATGACCGACCTGTTTCGGCCAATTGCACTGGTTTATGTTTCTATCCTTGTGCCACTGTGCTTCTTTCTTTGCACCTATTGTACCCTTTGCACCCGTATTCTTGCACCATCGCGCTTGTTTCTCTGCACCTATTGCACCTCTTGCACCTGCAAACTTGCACCGCTGTCCTGCCTTCATTGCACCACCGCACCTCTTGTTCGTACCCCCCGTCCCT
>Ga0126342_10002725_pt1 | contig 28095 bp, 26 predicted proteins | sample Cyp1metagenome_FD_92528 | JGI IMG/M metagenome (GOLD analysis project Ga0126342, IMG submission 92528) | Coral microbial communities from Lord Howe Island, Old Settlement Bay, Australia - Cyphastrea 1 metagenome | ecosystem: Host-associated > Invertebrates > Cnidaria > Coral ... | reverse complement strand
TACGCACATAATATATATATATATATATATATGCACATAATATATATATATACACGCACAAAAAATATATATATATGCACATGATATATATATATATATATGCACATAATAAATAAATATATATATATATACAATATTACATGTACACTTAGCACTGCAATGTTATCATAGAATATCAATGTAATTCCTGGCCAGGGATTCAGCGTGCTGAGCGTCACCGGTTTGTCCCTCTATTACAACGTGACCTGGATGGACTTCAATGGTGGAGATCAACGAAAGTTAAGGGTGGTTAAAACCGTCGTTTATGATGGTTGAGGATGGTTAATAGTGGTTAATGATTTATAGTGACTTATGATGGTTTTGCCGGCACAAGGCATAATGTTTATTACAAATTTTCACAGACGTGTTTTTAGTAATCAAAATGCAGGAACTGACCAGACAAGAGGGATCATTCATCCCCAAAATGAAGGTTTAGAATGGTTTTGATATCGGGGTAAAAACAATCATTGGTTTTGTTCCTGGTTCTTGTTTTCGTTTGGGGGGTTCCTGAAAGGGGCGACCACAAGTTATCATCCAAGTTCTCCACTGGAAACGAGGAAACGCTCGGGGTATCAATGGATCAACGCTGAAAACGTGCTATCCATGTTGGGTTTGGACCCACTCCCATATTTAAGACCCAACACGTATCTAAAACTCAACACATATTGGTTTGTCCAGAAATGGGTTAAACCTGAATCTCTTGTTCAATCATGATATTCTTTAGTTTTTCAAATTTTGGCGGTATGCGCCATCTAAATCCACATACATGCATGCATTGGAAAGTGGTTCCAGATTTAAGTCTCGATTATATCAAGTGCCATTATTGGTTACTCTTTGAGCATGCCATTGGAGAAGCCCAATGATTTTAGTACGATTAATACACCTAATATTGTTTGGAGTGAATCAATCAAATGCTTGGGTATCCAATATTGACATAGACGGATCATAGACGACCTTCTGATATGCTCTGCAGCAAATTTACTAGGCATCCACCAAGCGTTTTCAGGATAACATGGCTATGGATCCCCCATGCGGACTGGGGCTGGGATCTATTCATCAGGAAACACACAAATGAACGGGGCAGGGGATGGTTAGATTATTCCCATGATATTCCCATGATCTTCCCATCATACCACCGTTCTTGATGGCTAAGTCTATTGTCTATGGTACTATTTTTGCATAGTACCAAGGTGCCCGTTCATGGTGCTGCGCGATAATCCAGATCTTTGGTTTCTGGCTCGGATTTCCGGGCTTTCCGTGTGATCCAGAAGAACTAGTATCCCAAAAGACTACAAGCAATGGAGAGAAAGATGTGTTGAGGTACGAAATTCGGGGTGAAGAATGTCACCCACTTTTTTGGGCAAAAATTGGTGCCCACCAAGCACCATCTGCAGCCAGTTTTTCTTCTTTTAATGTCATGGCGGTCGGACAGAAGATCCGAGAAAATTGCTGGGTTTTGGCAGCAGCGAAAACGGAGACAACAACAAGATCAACAAGGAACATGCGGAAAAACCAGCAAACATGGAGATGCAAAGAGATACACGCAACCAAAATTAGGATTTGAAAACAGCAATTGTCTTCTTTCCCCCTTGCTATCATCAAAAGTGGAAATGGATAGGGAGGTCTTACCGAGAATTTGTGAGACGAACCAGGAGTGTAGATGAGCAGAATCCCTAAGAGCCTCATCACAAATGATGAGTAGTGGGACACCTTTCCAAGCACTGCCTTACTGAAGAGTTCTTTTTGACCAATGATTCAGATATGGGTGTGTCTGAAAACAGTGTACCCCTAAACCCAATGGTTAATGATCATTATCCCTATAACAAATGGCTATTTCATTGGGAATATTAACCCAACATTTTCAGACAAAGCCATATTTGCAGTGCTCTGGAAACTCAGGTGATGCCATGAGACCTTTCCAAAGCTTCCAGTTTCTTTTTTGAATTTTTGATGCTCCGAGTCAGAATCAGCTGGACTTCAAATATCATTCCAGGAAGTAGCTCTATTTGAGAGGAATCTTACCAGGGCAAGCCCTGGTGGATGGTTGGTTCATCAATTTTTTGGCCATTTTTTTTGGGTAATCTTAGTGGCCCTGGTTGGCGCATAGTTTTTTTCGCACAGTGTCAGTCCAAACTGTTTTTTTGACCAACAAAAACTGAAGAAATGCCCCATCCACAGTTCCACAGTCATTTCCCAGCGAGAAAAACTCTTCAATTTTGATTAGGGGAATTTTCCAGCTAGCCAGGTTTGATGATCAGGATAGTTCCACAAAGACCATTGATCACCATGAATCACCATGAATCATTATATGATAATAGTGGTTAATAGTGGTTATATATATATATATACATACATACATACATACATACATACATACATACATACATACATACATACAGTACACTACTACTCATTGAGGGCCGGCCGAAAGTCAGCTCTCCCAGCAACCCGGCACCGCCCAGCTTCAAGCCACAGCTTCAGCCCGCAGAAGATGCGCTGCGACCGGAACACGTGTAAAAAATCCAGCTGAGGGCGCGCTGAAACGCTATGAACGCTGGGAACCCTTGGAGAAGCCTCATTCATCGAAAAACATGGAATCTCCGAGAAAGGCCGATGGTTAAGCTAGAGGTGCGGAGATTGACAACTGCTGTATATCTACAGATACTTTAGATGGCTAGACTTGACAAATCAAACACTACGACACACTTTAGAGATTCCTTGATCAATGTCCGTTTCATTTATTTTGGGGTTTACCACAGGACCAACAAAGGCTGGGTTTTGGCTGGGGTGCCCTCTGGCTGAGTTTGAGAAACCAAAGAAACACAGCTGCTATTGCTATTCTTGTTGAGTGTACCATCTTATTATACCAACCTTCTTGGAATGTGTGTTGTTTCCTCCTCATTCCCGAGGTCCTTGTTCCAGTCCTCGTTCCAGTCCTTGTTTCTTCTTCCGGTCCTGTCCTTGCTGTCCTTGTTCCAGTGCTCGTTCCGGCCATGGTTCCGGTCCTGGTTCCGGCCCTTGTTCCGGTCCTTCTTCTGGTCCTTCTTCTGGTCCTTGTTCGGGTCCTTCTTCCAGTCATTTCTTACGGTCCTTGTTGGCGTCCCTGCACTCGTGCTTTGTAGTAGCCGGCGCTCAATCATGGTTTTGCTGTTAGGAGCTTCGGGCTTTGTTCTCAAAGCTGGATCCTCATGGCACAGGATTGCTCTCAGAGGTGGGACAGGGTGATTCTATCACTGTGGTTGGGTGAGAGTTTTTGCAAGGTTATATACAATACAACTTATATTATTTGTATTTAATTATAGAGCCAATGAAGCGTTGGTTTCGCCATGCATCCAGCTGGGTAGTTTCAAAATGTTTCAACGACTTCTTGCCTATTTATGAAGCCTTCCAGGGAGCCAGCCATGATATAAATCGACTGATCATTTCTCTTGCGCCGCAGATTCTCTCAGAAGCATCATCCCAGGCACTGCCACATTCTATAAATAGCTATGGAGGGTGTCACCATTTCCAAGTGGTAAATTCTATAAATTCTATAACTGGTGACTGGTCACTTGGTTATCAACTCCATATTTTACCACATGATGTAACAAATGTTCATCGCAAGACTGTACAACTCCATATATTTTGACATAGTTATCTATAGTCTATAGTTATCTTGGAATCTTTGAGCTGATGCAAGTTGATGACTATTCTAGCCCCTCGTCGCCCAAATTCACACAATCAATTAACGTACTGTACATCATGCCAACATCGTACTCCACATACCTGTGTGCCAACATCCGCTCCACATCATGGCATACCACAAGGATGCGCGAACACCACATCAGCCTTGGACTATGGGTACTGTAAGATTTTGGTAGGACTATGGCCAACCAACCATGATCTGTAGCCAAGCAACCACGACCTACATCCGAATGACCATATGTTTTTTGGATTTTTTTGGGCAAGTACCCATCATCAATGGTTTATGCCAACATGAAATGACACCATTATATATATATCAAATTCTATAAATAGATCACCACTTTAGAATCGGATTTGACAAAACAGCATCTATCGACTTTTGGGGCTTCGCCAGGTGCAAGTGGAGCTTGCCTTGCAATCCCTGGGAGTTCACTTTCCCCACGAGGCGTCCGAGTGGAGCCGATTTGGCGATCACCTGTGGACACTCAGAGGGTTGGGGGGTTTCCAGATGTTGAAATACCAGTTGAATGAAAGGTTGAATTGCTGCGCCATTGCTGCGCCAGGCATCCCCAGGTGTGGCGTTCCACATCTTCGATTTCGACTTGTTGGGATGCCCAAGACATAGCTGGGAATTATATAAGGGTTACCCACAAGGCCCGTACTGCAAACAATCGCCATTTTTCAACGAATATCAGATATGGGGATGGGTCAAAACCCTGGTACCTAGTGAACCCCAAGTCATAGCTGGGATTTATGGATGTGAATAACCCACTAAAAATGGTATCTATAGGTATTGACCCATCCCCATATATCAAACCACTCCAAAGGATCCAATCCGCCCGTTGCGTAAGTTGAGAATTGGATCCTTTGGATCTGGGAAAAGCCAGGGCGCCTGGCCGCAGGCTGGTCTCCCAGAATTGGTCAATTGGGCGCCTGATTTTTCCAGGATATCTCATTACTCATTGAATTAATTATGAACTGCCTCATGGTTGGAAGTCCTTTTTAAAAGGTGTTGGTTGGGGCTGAGTACATCCCGAAAAAAAGAATGAGAGCTTGATAAATCTTTGGGTTGGTCTGAAAACAGGGTACACCCCCCCCAAAAAAAACTATAGTTTAAAACATGATTTTCATTCAATTTCTCAAAGAAAGTTGCCATAACTGGGGGGTAATTCCTCCATTTTTGGCTCCCCATGAGGGGTGGATTCTTTCCATTTCGGGATCTATCTCCGTAGACCCTGCTGTGTCGTATGTTGCGACCTCACGTGGACCTCAGATGCAAAAATGATGGTTAAATGAAGGAAACCATATGGGGGTTTCCATAAACGTATCCCCAAGCTCGCTGAATGGTTGATTTCCATGGGGAAATCTCAAGAAAAAATGGGATGATTTGGATGTACAGTAGCCCTATTCTAGGAAACCCCCATATCTCAAAATGATGGTTTTCCAAGAATTTCGCCAGATGACTTCAGGAGCGGAAGCATCGATTTCCTGGAGTTTTTGCACATGATGGTAATGGTGTGGCGCCACATCTAGGTTGCTTTTTTGGTGGTTGCTTTTTTGGTGGTCTTGGCGTGGTGTGCCTCGTTTGCTCTTAGATACATCGAAAAAAACTAATATCTTGCTACAAGCGAATGTGTGGAATTAAACTCTTGTCAATTCCAACATCATAGATATGGTTTTATGGAATAAATCATAGATAAAAAACTATCATAGCCAAAACTATTTTGGGCCATCGGACTTTGATGTTTTAGCTATTTCTCACATGCTGACGCGAAAAGGATGAGCATGTCCCCTGGGATTTTGAACATCTGAAAAGCTGTTGGAGATGAAATGATATTCCTATATAGTTGGGTTACGTGAGCAATTAGGCCATTTACATCCATGAAAACCAACCCCTAAAGACACCATCCACCTTTTAAAAGGGCTTCGCCCATGAAATTTTCATGAGGGATCAGACGGAAAACCACCAGGTTGTAGGGTCAAACGACCGGTTTTCGTTGCTGGTTTCAAAGATTCTTCATGTGAAGCGCGGGTATATATTGCCTGATTTCGGTACATTCTGGCTCTTGGATTCTGAACTCCGAGAAGACCGGCTCTTTTTGCTTTTTGGATGCAGGTTTGGTTATTCGATTCATTATAAATCGTTATAGAACTCAAGAAAAAACACCAATGTCTTCCTGGTTCCCAAGTCATGGAGGTACCCCCAGTCCAGTTGTCTCTTTGGGTCCGCAACCTTTGAGGCCAGACGTCAGGAAGGTCCCTTCAAGCCCTTAGAGACTCCAGGTGTACCTGGGCATCGAATATCGAAGATAGCGTTGGAATGTTGGAGACCTAAGACTATGACTGTAGATATGGGAAGCAACTGAAACAACCATCCAACAATTGGGATTTCATGGAAATTCATGGCATTTCATGGCATTTCATGGTGATTTAATGGGATTTACCCAAGTGATCGGGGTACCCAAATCATCCAAGTCATTGGACCCTTCAATGAGTATTGAAACCTATGGTGACTTGGGGATCCACCTTTTTAAGAAACCCCTAGTGATCTCCCTGCCCCGAATGGGCGAATGGGCCTCCGGTGGAACATGCCAACAACATCAAAAAATGCGTGGTGAACTGGCTGACTTCAGCTGGAGATCTCACCGTTCTTTCAGCGATGTGGCACGAAGTGATGGATCCAAGAGCCACGGTGCTTGATGGCACAGATCTTGGGTGATCTGTGTCTCTGCGAAGGCACTCAAACTAACCACATACTGGTGCCTGGTAGTGCAATGCTGGCTGACCCCCTGACAAAACGTCTGCGCAATAGCACATTGCTACGTGCAGCCATGCAAAGTGCCAAGTACGCGTTGGTCAAGATTCCCAAATGTGATGTCACCCCCTGAAGGACGTGAAACAAATTGCAATCATATCATCTCACATTGGGAACAAGCCGAATGCCGCGATCATGACGGCCCAAATCCTATAGGGCCCTTGAGCCTCCAGTGTAAACGGGTGCGCCATCTGCTGTGTGTTTCTCACAACGGTATATACAGTGTTTTTTTTCCCGAGCGCGTAGCAAGGGTTCCCGTTTCAGACTGGGTGTTTGGGGGTTGAGGGCTCTGGTCCGTGCGTGCACAGGCTCAGCTGCAGCTCGCGATGAGCTTCTAGCACTCGACACACAAGCTGGCAGACAAGTAAAAGGAAGGACGAGGAGAAGAGGAGAAGAAGAGAGGAGAAGGATTTGCATCTTTGTTAAGAACTTTAAAATCTAGAGGCCCTCACCTGGCGGGGAGTCATTTTAATCATTTTTTTGATAGAAACGAACAACTTTCTTTACCAATCCATTGACCGAGGTGACGAGTTTGTCCAAGCTGGAACGCTGCGATCTGCTGCTGCTGCTTACCGTGATGCGCGTTGCTTGGCGGGTGGACTTCCAAGGTGGTAACAGAAAAATCACCAGGAAATGCAGCCTGACATACCATAGAAATATATATATATAGAAAGTGTCATGGTTTCAAGCTTTGCATGTTTTTTTTAAGTTCGAACGCTTTGCGGCTTTGAGTGGCAATAACATACTATACCCTCTGGTAATTTGTTACGTAGCTATTGAAAATGACCATAGAAATAGTGGATTTTCCCATTAAAAATGGGTGGATCTTTCCATAGCTATGTAAACGTTTACCAGAGGGTAACATCATGGCGCCTTGCTTCATCCAGGACGGATCAACATGGATCAACGATGTTTGTCAGTTAAACCCGCACCAGTGGTTCTCAAAATTTGGATAGGGGTTGTGAATGTCTCATTCTTGTCGCTTATTTCATGTTATTTGTTTCCCAGCTCGTTTTTTTCCATGGTTTCCACTTTTTAATGCTTCTCGTCATATCCATGTAAATGAACAAGGCGAAGCCACCAAGACATTCAAAATCAGAGGATGGTCATCCCCTCATTGGGCATGATGGGATGACTGTAACCCATTGATTCCATGTATAACTTGACCAGCTGTAGCACATATGACAATTACAGCTGTAGCTCAAGATAACACACGAGCCGTATCCTGATGAAGTTCGGCGAAGTCGCCAAAAAGTATCTCCATGTTCTTCCTTAACTCTCTCATATATTTCTATATTTCAGCCCGCGACATTCATTGAAGGCCCGGCCGGCCCGGCCCCAATTCTTCCCTGCTGCCCTAGGTGCCACTGAGCCGTGTGGATGGGATGATGGACCCTGCCATGTTTGAGTTGTGAGACTTGCTTGAATCTACCCCTTGAAAACTTACATAAACTGACATGATGAAACAGACAAAGAACTGGTTTTGGTGAACATGACCATTTTTTTTACATTTTTTATTTTCAAATTTCATCTCAAATTCCAAGATTTTCCATGACAAATCCATGCTTTTCCATGGCATTTCCATGATTTCCCCACAATTTCCACACCTTTTTGGGACCTTTCCCGCAGGATGTCCGTTTGGTCCAAGAGGTGGCGGAAATGCTCAACGTAGGCGGGGAGCGGTTATGCACCAGATCTTTGATGGGGATTTACTGAGGATTTCATGGGATTTAATGTCGATGTTAATCTTATATTTTATAGCATTAAATCATTTAAGTCATTTAAGCATCGAACATGGTGGTTTTTGTTGGTAGATTCAAAATCTTCTTTTTCATGAGGATTGGACGGGAACTGGTTAGTGTTTTGTGCGGTTAGTTTACCCAGTGATTTGAAAAAAAAGGATACGAAAACCATCGAAAACCCGGGGACCTTCCCTAAAAATTGCCCTCGTCGCTTGATCCTAATTTCCAGATTTCATGGTGATCTGGTGATATGGGGGGGTGTTCTTTTTTTTCGTCATGGTGGATCCCCAAATCACCATGGTGGTTTCACAATACTAATTATAGTCGTCATGGTCATCCATGACTGGATGCCAGGGGGGTTTGAACCCTCCATAACTTTGGAAACTTCCAGTTTTTCTGATATGGTGATACCCTCTGGTAAACACACAAAGAGAGCGAACTGGAAAATCACCATCTTTAAGTTCGGTCAATCGGTCAATCAACTATTTCTATGTATACATGTATATAATGATGTCTCTAAAATATAAAATCCAGCCAATCAATTTGCCTTTATCTTGGAAAATGTATGTATCTGTATCTTCAATAGCTTTTTGTATGTTTACTAGAGGGTACAACCAACATTTGCCATGGGGGACCATCCCCAAGCGAAAGTTACGACGGCAGGATGGGGCTAGCCAGTGAGTTTTCATGGCAAAAAACACAACGTGAAACAGCTGGGTGAAGAATGGGGTTATAGATGGGTAATGATGGGTATATATTTATATAGATATCAAATGTCAGATTGGATATATTTTGGGATTTGGGGATAATTATTAGGATACAGTATGCCATTCTGCCCAACTTTAACAGATGTCCTTTTCCCACTAGTTGGTTGACAATTGAGGGAGAGTTGGAGGGCTAAACCTGAGCCAACTCATAAATCGGGCGTCTTAATTAGGGGGGGGTATTGTCTGTGAAATCTCAGTCCTCTAAATCCCGCTAAAGTTGTTGACGAACTCCCCGATAGCTTTTAAAATTTTAACATCGTCATTTCTGGCTGGTCAACATCCCCATTTTTGCTGGGTTCAGCTCATAAAAACAGATTCCAATTTGGTGTACCGAATCATCTCCTTCACAGATTGAAGGCCCCAAGTGTTTGCCTGGAAACGCTTGCTGCTCAGATCCAAACAACCGCGAATGTTATGAATGATCATCCCCCCAAAACTACTGTATGCGAAATAACCAGAGGTGGCGTGACTGGTCCCTAAGACAATGATCCAATCCGTGACATGTCTGCGGGAATGTCACGCTTTCTTAGCTTTATCATGGCTGTGATATGGCTCAAAAATAGGCTAGCAGGGTACCAATGTACCCAATGTACCCACAAAATGGGTCATTTTGAGTCTTCCACCATCCATTTTCGGAGGTTTCCTAATTCGCCATCATATAGTTACAATAGTTATTCGGGGAACAAAGAGAGCCGATTTCGTGGGGCTACCCCCAAAATCATCCTGCCAGGTGTAGACCAGGAGCTGACGACACTGGGCGAATGTTAGAAGGGGGCTGATTCATCGCAAAGGGATTCGACATACGGATTTTTGGAGTCGATTTTAGATGTTGATGGTTGATTTTAGATTGATTTTAGATTGTTGATTAGTGATCCAACAAAAGTTTTTTTTTTTTTAATGGTTTCGATTTTTGATCAGTGATCCAACATTTTTTTTTTGAATGGGTTTTTGCCAAGAAACAGACACCAGGGTATTTTCCAAGTTTCATCCCCAAGTCGTGGGTAAGTTGAAGTGCACACCGAGGCCGGTCATTGGCGGGCGCAACATGCACGTGTTGCTACGCTACGCGGAGAAGCGACTTGTATCTGAAAGATTCTGAAAGTGGGGATTGACCTAGTTATGTAAGTTATGGCTATCAAAAAATATATAGGGAAAGTGATGATGGTCAGCAATGGGATGCAATGGCAATGGGGGTACCCGATTTTCCAACCTGGAGGACCATCCCGTCAGGGATGATCCAGAAAGGACATTTGCGAGACCGCAAGCGGTGGTATCTGCCAAAGGCACACGCCACGTTGAAAAAATGGCGCGGATTTTCAAGTGTGCGAAAGGTGCGAGTGCCGCGGGAAGTGGCTTAATTATGCTGAAAATTACCTTAGACTGGTTGGACAGGCTTCTGAGTTTGACTGCTTGGGGGTGAGGTACAAATCTCATCAGGGTTTCCAAAGGGGTTGAAATTAGGATAAGGGTTGACAATGGTTCTGAACCCCCTCATTTTTAGTGCCCCAAGGGACTCTTTTCGAAAGAAAAAAGCTGGGAGCCGCTCCAAATCGAATGCTTCCAGCATGTTCCCCCAAGGGTCCACAGAAACAGATGCTCAGATGGGGCTCTACGATTTAATCATGAGTTCATCCATTTGAGGATGGTGATTTCCAGATGATCTCTGATCCAAAATGTCTTGAAGGGTAGCTAGATCTCGTTGTGAGGATGGGGGTGTTGACACCCAAGTCCTGGTCTTCAACCAATGATTAGCCTCCAGCAAACTAGCAGTTTGCTATGGCAGCTATGGTATAGCTGGCCCATTTATAGATGATTTATGATGATTTACCAAAGGGTCAACTTTTTTTTGTGGGTTTTGAAATCTCAACAACCCCTGACCTTATGCATGGAGTCACTACATGCTATCCCTAGAATGACCATATTTCGACTGGGCCGAGGGTGGCCAGAATGGCCAGGCTGGGCTTTGAATGTTTCCGAAGTCATTGGGGTGCCCAATAATAGCTGTTTTTTTTGATGGAAGATCCTATTAAAAATAGGATGATTTGGGGGTACCCCATGCCTTTGGACACCTCCATATATGTTTTTATGTATGTTATGTGTTTCATGGCTTATTTGATGGCTAGCCTCCCATGAACTATGGCACAACACGAAAGATCAGCACAAACACAGACAGCATCAGTATTTGTATCTAGCCTTTGGCAACCAAAATCATGTAGAAATTCGAGATGGTACCACGTTGGACATCAAATCCATCGCAATAACAGCAGCAGCCTCTAAAATAATCGATCATTTTTCGAAAGAAATGCACAGAGATGTCTAAGAAATGACATGTCCAATAGTTGTTTTCTTGGCGAATCGCCACATTTTCTCAGAAAACATCACAGAAACCCAGTCTCCCTCTCTCTCTCTGTGGCGCCATGGTTAAAAAAGAGAAACACCTCCTGGAACGGGCTTGCGGACCCAGTGGCTGGTTAATCCTACCGGAACCGGGAAAAGGTCACTGGTTCATCACAAAATTCAACAGGGGTTATTATTTTTGACGTGGTTCTACCCATAAAAAACTGGGATTCACATCAAAGTACCCTAGCATTTTATTGCACGGGGAATGGATTATTTCATGGATTCAGAGGTACCTTTGAAGGGGGTTATCTTCATTGAATATTCACAAAACCTCCATGTGGATGATATTTCCAAACTTCCAGCTATAGAACCTAAATATCCCTAAGCCTAGATGCATATAGAATATATACCATTAAAAAATCAACACATGCAGGGCATAGAAACTGGGGCATCTACGGTTGACCCTTCCTGCTTTTAAGGTGACGTTGCTGGGTTCGCAAACGGGAGATCGACTGGAAGTGCCCGCAGGTGTCGTGGTTGAAATCACGCCACGGGTTACGGGGCGTTGAGAAACCGGGCTTTCTGAATGGTAGATTTATGAGTGATTTCTGGCTGCTAGATTCTAGATGGTGGATTTATGGTTGATAGCTGATAAATGTTGGATTTATGATGATTTATGCGGGATTCATGGTTGATACATGGCTGATCAATAAATAGTCGGTGATACATGGTTGACTTATGGCTGAGAAACTTGCTGATTTATGGAACAATGAGAATTAATCAATGATGGAGGCGGTTGATGGGGGTTAACACACACACATTATATATATATGTATTTATATATACAGATTATAAACACATATATATAGGTCATAAATATAATATATATATACATGTACATATGTATATATGTATATATATATATGTTTATATATATATATATATGTTAATATATATATATATGTATATAATAATATGTATGTGATATATCATAATTTTGGTCCCTCAGATTGCACTGGGTACACAATATCACTATTGGGACCACTTAAATTAGGTTGTGTACCAACGGAAGTACTTAAAAATGGAAATTATTAGTCCTTGACCATCCTTGTTGAGAGGTATATCGTATAATTTTTACATATTTTGATTGGCTGAAAATAGGACATTAATTTTGTCTGAAAATAGGACATGGCATTCACACCATGGCTAGTGTACCAAGGAATGTGATCACCAGTGGTTTTTAAACTGTGGGGGCTTTCAGAGAAATACAGGTGAATCTTATTTTTCATTCAAAACCTATCCACCCAAACATTGGGTTCATAGTTTTACCAATTTTTAGATCTCCATTTTTTCTGGCGATTTTTTTTGACACATTTTGAGCGTCCTAAAATTGGGTCCCAAAAAACGGTCCCAAAAAACGGTCACTGAATCCCACTGGATCGATGGTAAATCATTATCCCCCAGTAGAGGTTTATGATTTTAGATACCCAAATACAGGTTTATTGAGTTTATTGCTGACTTTTTTCCATTCTTCACTATCCATTATTAGCACAAAATAAGCACTCTTCCAGTAATATGCACAACTCAAATCTTTATTTTTCAAGATGGAGAGTGGATTTTTGCTTCTCGTTGGTGGTGTCCAGTTTCTTCGTTGCTTGCATCATTTGTGGCCGGGAGAAATTCTCACCAACTTCCATTTTTTGTTGGTTCAAATGCACATTTGTTTGTTTTCGCACCTATTCTTAGCCTTACGCCATCTTGAAATGCTTGCCACACCTATCCCAAATGATTTTCTTCTTCATATTATATATATGGAGGTTTTTTGAAATGGGGGTACCCCTAGTCATCATCCATTTATAGATGGAGTTTCCACTATTATAGATGGAGTTTCCATGATTTTCCATGAAATAGCATACATTTTCATAGCATTTTAATAGGATTTTCCCTTATAGATGGAGTTTCCAGCTATTGGGGTACCCCTCAGGGGAGCGGTTCCTGACCGAAACGCCAGGGATCACCCTGGCTGAAGCTCGCGAACGCGTCGAGAGCAGCCGGACACGCCCAGCCGGGTTCGATGATTTAAAGATGCTGTGTATGATTTAAAGATGCTGAGGTCTCCAAAGTACACACTTACATACATATACTTACATATATATATATGCAAATGTATACATACAAATGTATACATACTTACATACATACATACATACGTACATACTTACTTACTTACTTACTTACTTACGTACGTACGTACTTACTTACTTACTTACTTACATACTTACATACATACATACATACATACATACATACATATATATATACACATACAAATGTATGCATACACACATACACGTACATGTACTGTATATATATATATAAAACACTGTCTGGTTGGTGGTTTTAAACATGTGTTTATGTAATTCTAACTATACCTGGGGTGGTGATGATGATGATGATGATTATTATTATTATCCCAAATTACTCAAAATCAACATGGCCCCTTGAGCCCACCCCTCTACCCCTCCAGATGACACTTCCGCCAGAAGCTGGCGCGATGCAAATCCCTGCTTAATGACTTAGTGGCTTGGGAGCTCTTCGATTTTTGTGAATGGTTTCAATCTGTTCTGTTTCCCCTGTGAATAATTTCATATTCTTTCATAGGGTCTAAAGTCTAAAGAACAGTGATGTCATCCCACCATGCGGTACCATTCGCAAAAGCCTGATCGCCCCCAAAGAGCATTGATTGGCTCTTAAAATGGACGGCCCCATGGTTGACATTGGTTTCTTTTTTTCACGTGGTTCTCCATTCCTCTCCAACTCATTGTTGATGGCAAAAATATGTTTGTTGGTTCGTTCACCCCCATTTCGGTGGCCTCAAATTTCCATTCTTGTTAGATAAACATGTTAGAGTCCCTTTTTCCCGTTTATTACCCTCCGGTATATCACCAAACATGGCAATCTAAATGAACAAAATCTGGGCGTCAGTTTCCTGAGGGGATGTAGTCCATTGCTATGTTTGCCGTTGCCAGATCCCATATGGGTATCTCCCTTGGGTCCAAGTGCTGCCAATCAAAACCGGCCAAGGTTGGTCTTGGCCAGCCCGGCGTCTTCTGTTCTTTGCTTCGGATGGTGCATGGCCGGCGGAACCCAGGGTTCGGTGTGGCTCGCAACCAACCGGCTTTGAGTTGAAGTGGAAGATTTTGTTTCGAAAACAACGCTATATCTAAGGAAAAAACATCATGCTTACCTGAAGATTTTTGCTTAAGTCCATTGAGGACAAGGGTTTGGCCCCAAACTGAACATCACTGAAACTCGAACTGAGACCGTTGAATGGAGATGGTCACAAAAACCCTGGGTTTTTTTCCTCCTGATCCAATTTGGGGAAATCCGATGATTAGATTTCTGGAAAGATGACCAGATGACCAGCCCTTAGTGGCCCTTAGAAAAAGGCGAATCTTGGTGTCACGGGCTGAAAAAGCTGAACCTGCCCCGGGTTGTGCTTGATGCAGGGTTGACAGGGGCCCCAAATCCCCGTTCTTGTAGAGTTTGTGGCTAAAGTCTGCATTGCACTGGTGAAGCTCATTGCTTCTGGTTGCAATCCCCCATTCTTGCTGGTTTTCCTCGTGGTTAGGGGCCAACCTTGCACAGCTTTCCAAAAGATGGCATGCAAATCCCATGGGTTTGAACATTTTTCTGGCAATGGGATGACAAACCTCCCCCAAAAAATGGGACTATATAATCCCAATGTTTTGACATGTTTTGATGAACTACATTTTTTACAAAAGCCCAAATTCTTTGGACATGCCCATTGTCTAATATCTAATATAGCTATCTTGTTCTCATCACTTTTTTGGGTATTTAAATCCGCAAACACCTCCATTTCTATGGCTGGTTTTGTCCCAATTACCAAGGTCAAAGTTCATTTGGAGTTCATAAGTTACTCACTTCTGCAGACTTTCATCCATTAGGAACTCAGCATTTTCGAAAACGTGGTGTCGATCTTGTCACAGAAAACGAGGATCTGGGATGAAGCGCAACCACTCTTTGGAGGACGTGGGAATTTTCCTGGTGGACCGACGTTTTTTCCGAAGCTTTTTTGGAGTCTGAGATCACTGATATCACATGATATCATATGATATCAACATACTACTCATATATCTGACAAAAACATCTTGAAATGATGAGAATGATTGTGCATTTCAACAACACAATGATGAAATGATGCCTGCTTTGGACTCAAACAGTGGAGTTACCAATCGTCGCATTGATTTTGGTGCACTGTCCATAAACCACCCATGACTGGGAACGGTAACCATACCACCCATTAAAATGATGATTTGGGAAATGGTTTATGACATTGTTTTACACACATTACTATGGTTATTTCCAATCTACGAAGAGATTGTCAAGGAATACAACTAATAGGGATTCCATCAAACTTCCGTACGAGGTGGCTCCCTAGTTCTGTTTGTTGGTTCATAACCCCGTCCAAGTAGAGTTATTTCATCACCACAAACCCATAGAGCAGTTATTCTAGGTCACTTCAACCAACTTAGCTGATATAATATATAATATATATACATACATACATACATTACATACATACATACATATATATGATATAAACATGCATCAACCGGATAACAACATTTTTTCCCAGGTTAAATCATCATGTTTGATGCTTAAACCTCATGAACAATCATCGCTTTTGATGGTAAAAACATTAAAAAACAGCATTTTTCTTTGTTGAACTAGCATTTTTTGTTGGTTAAATCACCATTTTCCTATGGTTTTCCCATGGTTTTCCTAGTTTTCTTATGGTTTTCCTATGGTTTTCCTATAACCTTTGACCTCCATCTCTCCCGCCGGGTGTAGGAAGTTGGATCGTCGGCCGAGCACCTTGGCCGGTCACGGTGGTCTTGCGCCTTCTCTCGGCCAATGCCAAAACGGTGCGCCGGGCCGTGGAGCGTTGGGAAAACCATGGGAGCTGGTAGATATTGATATAGATAGAGATAGATAATACCCTCTGGTTATTTAATAGGTAAACCATCTATTTCTATTTATAGAGATAGAGATAGAGCTAAATAAAAATCACCATGCTATTAATAGGTAAACCATCTATTTCTATGGGTCATCTATACCATGGCTATGTAACAAATAACCAGAGGGTATATATATATATATAGATAGATAGATATTGATATAGAGATAGAGATGGATGGATGGATGGATAGATAGACAGATAGATAGACAGATAGATAGACAGATAGATAGACAGATAGATAGATATCCTGATTGTACAATACATATATATGTATAATGGGTGCTTTCAACGTGGTCAGTCTCATTGAGCCACAATTGCGAATCATTATCATCACCATCACTACTACCCGCAATATCATCACCATTATGAGTTACTACCTATATTTATTGATTATACTGATTGGGTACTTCTTATTCATACCTATCATTACTAGTGCTACCACTACTCCAGTGTTAACATTATCAATTAGTATTCGTATTACCATTCTTATAGATATCAGCAATAATATTTTATAATATCTATTGCCAGTTTACCTGTTCGTAGCACCGTATTTCTATTGGTAAACCATCCGCTTTTCTTATCATTGCCATCTTCCGCCCCAGCAGAAACGCTCAGGTGAGCCATCCAGTGCCGGTCTGCATTCCAGCAGGCGACGGAGCTGTCCACTTTTCTCTGAATGTGAGTAGTGATCTATGCCTATATATTTTTAATAACCGAAACCCATGAGTTATCCCATTTGTCTGGTTGGTTTAATTTAATTTTATGATATTTGATGGGTTCCTATCATCTTCCCATACGAATGGAGTTTCTTATGGTTACAGTAGCGTTGGGAGTGGCTGGGGCACGGATGAAATGGGGGTACCATCCAGTCATTCTGATTTTCCATGAAATAAACAATCCATAAATGGTGGGTACCCCCCATTTATGGAAACCCCCCAAATGTGTCGTGCTTCCCTTGGAAACCCCAATTTTGCATGTCTCCATCAACCTCTGAGCTAAGCCAGTCCATGCCATGATTTGGCACAGTTTGAAGGCACCTTGTGATTACACCCAATTCTTGGCATTTGGGGGCTATGAATATCCCAAAAAAGGGGAAACGTGGGTGTAATCTCAGGGTGTATTTGACAATTTCCTAGACACGGGTATCCATGTTCCCAAGAACACATTGGGAACCAGTTGGAGCTACGAATTGAGTTTCCCAACTACATGACAGTATAACCAGCTATTCTTGAAAGGGTGTATAAGTAGTGTTGGTCTTGTCTAACTTTAGACTTTGATGAAAGAACAATCACCTGAGGACTACCCTGTTATTCATCGCAACCCTCGAAAGATGCCGATGTTGTATATTTTCCAGGTGTCCATTTTTTTCCTATCTTTTTGGGGTTGCTTGGAGGGGGCGGATTTTGGGGGTTTCTAAAGTTTCTAACATGGAATGGAATATCACCAGCCCTTTCTTTGTTTTTTCTCTGAACATGGTGGGATTTTAACCTCACCCAGCCGCGCTCTGGCGATTTTCTTTTGAATCATCCCATAGCCATGGAAAAAACAGCCAACAATGTGGGCAATGACGGCTATTTACAAATGATCGGTGTTCAAAGCCCCTGTTGGTTGATGATTAGTTCGGGGATGACAAACTACCCTTCATATATTGGGGATTCTTTCATAATCCAAGAACGGGAAATCCCTATAAACCAACCAGGACCAAATGGAATGATAGAGGGATTTTGAACACTGCTCAAATTGAAACAAGATGATTTGCCATTGCCAGGTCAAATTACCACAAAGGTATATTGGATTTATCTTGGAGCCATCAGTAAGCAAAAATCCGCAGGTACCAGAGCGGAACCATCCGCATCCACATAGAAATTTCCAGAATCCCCCGGGCCCAAATGAGTGGTTTCTATCTCCATTATGGTTGGTTCAAATCTTCGTTGGTACTGGCATTGTGCCCTTCTGAAACTTGGGGGTAGTACCTCCTAATCAACTCTTGGTTGGTGGTTTGGAACATTAATTTTATTTTTCCATATATTGGGAATTTCATCATCCCAACTGACGAACTCCATCATTTTTCAGAGGGGTAGGGCGAAAAACCACCAACCAGACTCTGTTCGACAAAAATGTGGCAAAATGCCAGCACCTCCTACAATGTGGTTTGAATCACAGCTATCTGGTTATCAACTGGCTCGGTACTTTTGATTCACAGTACCAATGGGAATTTGTTCCAGGAAGTTCCATGACTACCCTGTTGCCCTCTTCACGTTCCCATAAAAACTGCTTGGTGGTTTCAAGGTTTCAAACATGTAGATTATTTTCCACAATATATATATATGGGATAATCCACCAACCATTGACGAACTCCATCATTTTTCAAGATTGTTTTTTAACCACCAACCAGCCATAAACATATGGGATTTTTTTAGCCATGAATTGCCATGTTGCCTCAGGGATTCGTCATTGGCCATGGCGCAGCCAGGCGTTCTGGCCACAGCCAAGGGCGCACGCGTGGCACTTGGTCGAAGTCTGGGAATGGCTGGGGAGCCCAGAATGCCCTGCTGAACTCCCTGGAAAGGTGACACAAATCCTGGCTTTTCGATGCTTTTAAAGCACGTTTGAGTTCTTGGGCCAGTTTTTTCTGGTCAAAAAGATAGAAGTTGGTAAAATCCGATAACATTGCAAAAACATGCCATACATCACTTTTGCCGCATGCCATTCATGACAAACTCCAGTTCCGTTCGCCCTTTTTTAGGCACCGGAACTCTTTGAACAGCTGCGTTTCGAGGTGGGAAATTTGTTGAACAAATTGCCCTCTCGTAAACGGTGCGTCGTTGACTCCCCTGAGAAACAACTGTCAAGAGAATCATAAATGTACACATTGGGGATTTCCAATGTGGAGGCTAAACAACTTGCTTGTTGACGACAGGATTTGAACACACTAATTGTGTGCAGTGGCTCTGAAACCTGGTGCAAAGCATGTTAATGGTCAGTTGCAGACGGTGACATGCCCAGCTTTCGCCATGCCACCCATTGAATCCAGTCCAGGCGGGTGAAACGACCCCCTTGGAGGAGTTGAAGCCAGCACATGGGTCACAAATGGTGGTCACCAACATGGTCTGGTTGGTGGTTTGGAACATTTTTTATTTTTCCATATATTGGGAATGTCATAACCCCAACTGACGAACTCATATTTTTCAGAGGGGTTGGTTGAAACCACCAACCAGCCATAACTATGGAAAATCACCATTTTTAATGGGAAAACTCACTCTAAATGGGCCATTTTTTCCATAGCTTTTTGTATGTTTACCAGAGGGTATCATGGCTCACGGTCGGAGGAACACCATCAGCGCCCCCTTCAGGACGATGAGAACCTGGAAGTCGCGAAGCTGAAAGCGATGATCTGCCGCTTCCGTTCGCAGCCAAAATGGGCATTGAAACAGCCAAGATGGTGGTTTCACCATCGAATGTCGATTGAATTCCATGAACCTTGAGAAATTGAAGCATCATTTATGGATTTTATGGCGATTCAGGCAACATTTTCAGTGGATTCAATAGTGCTGGGGATAAGAACCTGATGGAGTGTGTCTGGAAAAGGGAGATTTGCCCCTGATTTTATGGCAAGATGTCGAGGAACATGAGGCTTTCGACCATGAGATTGTTGTTGCACAAAGATGAGTCTTGACCCCAGATGTATAGATCTATATTATACGTATATATATTATATATATATATACAATGAATGGTGGTAAAAAAAAACAGGGCTTCCAGATCTAGAATGAGATCCATAGATCACAGTCGTTGGACCAACTCTGCTTCCAACGTTGGGCTATTGGGATGATGCTGTGGATGGTTGAAACATGTTGAAACCCAAACAAAGAATGGGATGTTTACCATCAACTGGTGCAGGATTTCGCAACCATCCACAGTAGTAGCAATGTATCGATTTTCTCGATAGTAATGACAAATAACAGAATTAATAAGACTCATATGGCACAAGTAATGATGGTAATCACAAATACTGATAACATCTGATCACAATAATGGTAGCAATGATACTACGAACAATTAATGACAGTAATGATAACATCTGATAACATCTGATAACATCTGATCACAATAATGGTAGCAACAATGATAGTACCAACAAAACAATGACGTTTACAACGTGGTCTTTGACGGCCGGGCCCAGGGCCGGCGGCTCAACGGATGATGCTGGAACTCCTTCGCATGAGCGGCGAGCTCGGAGAGTGGAGTTCACCCGGGCCCCATGTCGAATGGATAGAGCCGTAGAGCCCATTGTTGAAATACTGGTTGATGAAACAATGGTTTTACTATGAATACTGGTTAATCTATGGTTAATCTATGGTTAATAATGGTTAATAATTGGAATAACAATATATCTGGTTGGTGGTTTGGAACATTTTTTTTTTCACTACATCACTATATCCTGGTTGGTGGTTTGCAACCATGGAATTTTATGTTTCCATATATTGGGAATAGTAACCCCAACTGACGAACTCATATTTTTCAGAGGGGTAGGTATACCACCAATCGGAATAGCTTTGTTTGGTATGTTGAAATCCGGATCTTCCGGGAAACGCCAGCCAAGAGAGATCCAGGAACAATTTCCATAATTTTCATCCTTTAATGTCCATCTACCATCTGGTTATGACTAACAGTTCGCCATGGAAAATCACCATTTGTAATGGGTAAACCATCTATAAAAGCTATAAATGGGCCATCTATACCATGGCTATGTAACAAATAACCAGAGGGTAAATTCCATGAATTATGGTATGGCTGTCTCAATGGCTGTCTCAATGAACCCCAAAAATGGATGGTTTCAGAACGACTCTGGACAACTGATCTCTTTCTCCCGAGGAGTCTTATGGACGATGGGCAAAAAGCGCCAACGGCCGCCACCGCAGGAGTTGGCCAGTTTTGGTTGGGGAAAATGGCACAGGCGGTGAAAAATGGCAATACAATTGAGATATGACCTGAGAATCTGGTAGCTGTAGTTTGTTTTTTACTGGTCCATACTGGTTTACTGGACAAATACCCATATGTTGGTCTGACACTTATGCCTGCGATGATGCAAATTTCGGAAAAGGTGAGGTTTGTGGTGGTCACATGCCAAGTTCTGTGTTTTTTTCCTACCGCACCATGAAATAACATGAAATAACATGAACATGACGTACCAATATGCGTCGTGATCTAATCCGATCCAATCTAGCCCCAATCAAAATGTCGAAAATCCATTCCTGGTAACCTACGCGACTTAGTCATGATGAATCCACTCCCAATCCAATTTCAATTCAATCTTAGTTTTTTGCATAGAATGGATTAATGGGATATTGATATAATGGGATATTATAACTAGTAATGAAGCAGTTAATGGGATATTGAATCTCTAAAACATTGCATCTTTGGACAAACACGTGGCTGGAGAGACGAAGCAAAACACCAGGAAGCCTGGTTGGCGCCTATCTCTGAAGGCCCGGCCATGAATTTTGGTGCAGAAATCAAGACGTGGAGTAACAGAAATCAAGCTGGGCTACGGGCCACTTTTCTTAGGTTGACACTTGCTTTGATCAACACGATTGAAAATGATTGAAACTTATCACTTGAAGTTGAAGATAGGTTTGAACTCCGTCATTCTTTTTTGGGACCCAGTTGTTTTTAGCCAACAGGACCTCAACAATTTTTGGTTGCCCGTTACACATCTCCAAAGTCAGGGACGTCAAGCAATCCCCTGGAGCTGTTCAGGATCAGTGCCTCCAGTCAAATTTGGTTACTGAAGAAGTTCAACTACCCAATTTTTCATATGTTTTCTTCATTTCAGAATCACATTCTTTCCATGCCAAATGAAAAGATCAGGTTTCATGGATTTTCATGGCTTTTCTTTCATGCTGGTTCAAAACTCAAAGCAACTCTGCATCTCATTTTCATCTGTCTTTCACTTACCCTCTGGTTATTTAACATAGCCATGGTATAGATGACCCATAGAAATAGATGGTTTACCTATTAATAGCATGGTGATTTTCCATGGCGAACTGTTAGTCATAACCAGATGGTAATCTAAAGCAACATCCGATCATTTGAACGCAGGCAGATCTGTGAACATCTTCTCCACTTTTCAGCGACATTTTCCTAACAATACACAGATCTAACGACAATAGACCTTTTACATTTCCATACAAGGTGTTGCACCCCCAGTTCTAAGTTGTATAACCCTCACTGACTAGTTCGATTGATCGAGCAGAAGCCCTGGTTAAGCGAATCACCGTTTTGGGGCACCACCCAGTACCTGCGAATTATTTTGCTAAGGAAGGCCATGGCAGGAACTTCATTCCATGCCCGGAAAGCATCATGTTTGATACCTAAGTGCCTAAGTCCCTATTGTTCATGGTTATCGTTATCATGTTATATTCCATTATATATATATATATATAAAACTCTAAAAATCACTAGAACATCACCATGTTTGGTGGTTAAAAAACCTTGATTTTCCGAGGGATTTCGCCATTTTCCCATGGGTTTTCCTCTGGCTTTCCCATCTGTCGGCAACGACGGTGCTCAGGCGGTGCTCCCTGCGAGTGCCTGCGCACCTTGCAGGCCGCGGTGCGACGTGTGGAGTCAGAGGTGCGGCGCGCTGCGAAAATTCCATCAGTCTGGTTTATATACTGTTAATCATGGTGAATATATGGTTATTATATGGTTAATGATGGTTTATAATCATCGACCCATGATACCCTCTGGTAAACATACAAAAAGCTATTGAACATGGCCATAGAAATAGTGGATTTTCCCATTAATAGAATGGTGATTTTCCAGTTTGTTATGTAAACGTTTACCAGAGGGTAAATTATAACGACCTCACGTCGTTCTCCCGAACCCTGGAATCATGGTTAGGATTCGGGAAATCATCCCCAAATATGAAGATTAGTGAAATATACCCTTTGGTAAACATACAAAAAACTATTGAACATCACCACTTTAAATAGGTAAATCAACTATTTCTATGGGCCATTTTCCATAGCTATGTAACAAATTACCAGAGGGTAAAACTGACTTATCACTGACTTATCAAAGGAAGTTGGGAAGCAATCTTCCGAGTTGCGGATGACTGCTATTATGTCAGTTTGGGAAGTGGTGACTTGGGGAAGTGGTGTTATAACTGACTTATAACTGGTTGAAATCCTATAAATAATGGGAGAAACCACCAACTGGCGCAGGATTTCTTTTATTCATAGTATGGATACCGGTCTCAGAAAAAGCGTGGCACTTGGAAATCCACGAGCTACCAGAGTGTACATCCAATTTATGGCGATCTTTTTGGATACCCTCTGGTAAACATACAAAAAGCTATTGAAAATGGTGATTTATAGTGGATTTACCCATGAACAATGGGCGGATTTTCCATAGTTATGTAAACGTTTACCAGAGGGTATATTGGATATGTTGAGTTTCTTGTAGATCCACGATTTTTCTCAGCCATGTTTTCTGAGAAACATGGCTGGAACTGGAATTTTTCCTTGGGAAATGATGCTTTTTTGGCTTAAAATAGCGATCATCGGCATGGGGGTTTTGGGCTTTTGAACATGGCTGGAATCACCCATTCACAACTCGATGATTCCATGGAGAAAGCTCCATTCACTTCCGGGATGTCTCAGGCAGCCACGTTTGTTTTCACGAGTAAAGCTGGTAGCCATGGATGTTCATCACCCCAGATATATATATATATATATCTTATTTTTGATCTTTCCCAGCCCTATGGACTGCATGGAGATTTAACTTTTTTCACCAGGAAATACTCGAGGACTTGGCAAAAATGTTGAGGTTTTCACCTTTGGGAAATCCACGTTGCATCGGATCATGCTATACTGCTATGATTTTTCCAGTGCCAGATTTGTTTGACGTGATGGACCCAAATAAGAGAACTATCAGTAACTATCGATTTGGAATACTGATGAAGCATGGAAAATCCTCCCATCTCTGAAGCAGGTCTTCTTGGTATTGGGATGTCTCTAGCGTTAGCTTTCGGTAATGTGTGGGCACGGGTCAAAATTGGAAAGATACGATAGTAAAATTGATTAAAAACTGCGGTCCGCTGGACCTTGCAACATTTGACCCATGCACATCATCGTGCGGCAGCGATTTTTGGTGGCTTAGTTCGATGAGTTTCCCACGAACTTCCAGCTGACTTCGGGGGGTGACAGACCCAGCTGAGGCGGGTGATTTGATCTTCAACGCCACCGAGGTGTGCAGCCCCACGCTGGGACGATTTCGATATTTTTTGATCAGCAAACACGGTGTTTTTTTGGCCAACGGACAGTTTTTTTTCTCGTTTTTTTTGGTTGTACATCAAGCAACACACATGGGGATATCACTAACATTCACCAAGCCACCATTGAGATTTGAAGGTCAACATGAAAAAACACAGTGAATCTCCGAGATTTTAGTGAACGATTTTCGGAACCAGAGGGAGTGTACTCACTTGGATGTGGGGGGGGGCCCCAGGTAGTTTCTTTGGTTTATTTTAAGAGGGTCTCAGCAAGTACACACCGCAGCCGTGTTGTGTCGCTCGGCACTCTACTCTTTACACTCCGCACTTTACATTTCGCACTCTACACTCCAAGAGTGTGCTGCTATTCCTGCTGCGCTTGCCGCACCAGCACAGACCGCGTGATTAAAAACAAGTGATTTTACCTCCGCGCTGGCTACCCTTTTTGCATATCTTCGTGTCACACATCATTTCAGCATCAGATCTATTCTAACATTCTTGTTCGCGGGCTCCATCTTGTTTCTTATATTGTACGATACTATATTACTATATTATTGCGTTTTTTGTTGATATTATAATATTATGATACTACGTATATTATCATGTTGCGTTATCTTATATTACATGATCTAACATGTTGCTATACTATGCTGTAATATGTTACGTCATGCTATATATTATGAATATTTATGATTATTTATGAATATTTGTTTGTCCAAGCGTGACACTACAGATGTGTTTCAGGACAATCTTTGAGTAAGCAATTATAATCTTCAGCATTTTGGTTCCACACTGCCTGCCACCATTCGCAGCAGTAGTTGAGACGTCCTCAGCTGTCAGGGTCTGTATGGTGATTGCAATGACCCTTTGGAACACTTAATGTGTTATGAAAAGCCAATGAACTTCAACATATCCCAGACTCCTAGCCCTTAAACGTCTCATCACCATGTCTCTCGAGGATCATGAACTGCAATGACTGCAGCGTTGTATCCGGTCAACGATTTGTTTTATCAGTTTGCCACGTCACACCAATTCCTCATCCCAAGTCATTTTTCCGCCATGGCTATCCTCAAAAGTCGGCCAAAGCCTGCAGATGACCTGGAGGCTGGCCTTTTGAAGATAAGTCCAGAGGCTGAAGATGATGAGAAAAAGAAGGAACAAAGTGTCCCTTTGCAACACATCTTGCTGCGGAAGGTCAAGCTGTGCAGCTGGAAGAAACTGCTGGCACTGCTTCTGGCACTGCTTCTGGCACTCCTTCTGTTCGCCATCACTTTGCTGAGGATGGTCTGGAATATCGATGAGGTCGCGAAAATCGCAAGGTCGGCCAGGCTGGCACTCTATTTCTCCAAGCAGAAGCAGGGGCTCCCTTTCTCAGTGCCGGTGCTAATCGTCTTTGGGGTTTTGGGGCCTCTGATCGGTGCTGCGGCTTTTGTGCCGTTCTTCTGGCGCTTCGACCGGAAGTCTGTTCTGCACTGGGCGAGCCTCATTGGATGCTCCTTTGTAATTTTCGCTTCAAAATTCTTTGTTGAGAACTGGTTTCAGATCCGATTGGGCCTGGTTTACATAAGACTCATCAAGCTGATCGAGTGTGGCTGGCAAAAAACTTCAGAATGGTACCTCTTGGCTTGGTTTTTGTGCCATCTGTTGCGGCTACCACTTCTGCAAAATTTGACAAACTCCGAGTTGGAGTTGTTGCGTCCACTTTGGACCTCGCTCGGTTTGGGTTGGCTATACGACCCAAAACTCGCCGCAGTTTGGACCTCGCTCATTTTCGCCTCTTTGGTGGCTGTCGACTTGTGGCCGGCCACGATCTTCTTCCTCAAAGCAAATGCCATGCAACGAGAGGCTAAGGAACGAGACACCAAGGAGCATGCATCAGCACACAGTGAATTGGAGTCCCAAACATGGAGAGAAATTCGTTATCTACGCCTCACCGCAGGTCTGGCCGTCATGGATGCCTTGTGCCTGCCTATTTTGCATCTGCTGACAGAAGAAAGGACCGCTTTGGAAGCCTTTTTGCAAAGGGGCGTTCTGTTCGGAGACAATGGCGCAGCTGCTCCCTTCCGTGTCGTTGACGAAGCATGGGTGCTGTTCTCCATATTGATTTCGGGTGGCGTCATTGGACCGCAAGATGTTCTCAAGTTGAATCGGGCGCCCAACGAGTTGGCTTACACGGCGAGGGCCAAAGGGAAGCGAGTCCATTTTGATATTTTTGCAGCGAGCACATGTTTGAAGCGTTTGAAGATGTTGCTGGCACTGTTGCTGTTCGTCATCACTGTGCTGCAGATGGTCCAAAGGCCGAATGTGAAATTCTATTCGTGGCCGTATGGAAGCCATCTCCCTATGGAAGATATGGAAGTGCTGCATGTCATCTTTGGCCTCCTTCGGCCTCTGATCGGTGCTGTGGCTTTTGTGCCGTTCTTCTGGCGCTTCGACTGGAAGTCTCGGCTGCACTGGATGAGCCTCGCTGGATGCTTCTTGGTCAATCTCTTCAGTGTTGTGCTGGACTCCAACGTGTTGCTGGACGTGTTCCTGGAGGTGTTCCAGGAGGAGCAGAAATGGGTTTTTCTTGAATTCGTCATGTTGGTCCGGTGGATGATCCGATTCTTCCTGGTTGAGGTCACGGGGTTGAAGCTGCACAGCCTGGGCTGGCAAGTTGCAGGATCCGGCTACAGGCCGGCTTGGATCTGCTGGGTGGTGCTGCACGGTATGCTTCGAATTAGTGGCATTCGCTTTAGTCTATTTCATTCTTTGGATAGGGTTGTTCTCCAGGTGGCCGCTTTGCCGATCCTCACCTTAGTTCCGGCCACGATATTGTTCCGCGAAGCAAGCGCCAAGCAGCAATACACCAAGGATCATGCCCCCAAAGATCCCGAGTTGCAGACACAGGCATCGAGAACGGTCAGTTTGCTCCGCCTTGGTGCATGCCTGACCATCATCGATTCCTTTTACCTGCCTTTCGTGGAAATCTTTTGGTGTGACTCCTCTAACTTTTTCAACACTGTTGGCGCTCTGCCAACCTTCTGCACCATTGACGATGTATTCGTGCTGTTCTCGATATTGGTCTTGGGTGGCATGGTTGGACCGCGGGGAGCACTGGAGCTGGATCAGGTGCTTGACGAGTTGGCCTACATGGCCCGTACCAAAGCCAACCGCATTGCGTTCCCGGGGCAGATCAACAGTCATTCGCCCCATTGCATTGTGAGCTTCCCAGGTTCCTATGCTGGAGAACCTTGGCCTGAGGGTGTATGGTTTCGATACTGTCAATGTGTCATATTATGCTTCGATAATTATGATTACTAATCACGAAAGCTAGCGTCAGCTAGCTGGAGTCTTCTTGCTTTAGCAAGTATTCCGGGGGCTGCTCAAGGACATCACGTGATTTT
>Ga0126342_10002724_pt1 | contig 28096 bp, 30 predicted proteins | sample Cyp1metagenome_FD_92528 | JGI IMG/M metagenome (GOLD analysis project Ga0126342, IMG submission 92528) | Coral microbial communities from Lord Howe Island, Old Settlement Bay, Australia - Cyphastrea 1 metagenome | ecosystem: Host-associated > Invertebrates > Cnidaria > Coral ... | reverse complement strand
TTCCCATAGGCACGGCCATACGGTCCTCACACGAACGGTTGCGGACGGTTGCGGACGGTTGCGACCGTGAAGGCAACGTCGAGCGAACACACCCTCAACCCCCAGACCCCCAGAGTGAAACGGAAACCCTTGCTACGCATTCGGGAAAAACATTTTTGTATATAATACATCCATTTTTCATGGAGGTTTCCTACAATGGGAATGGGGGTACCCCGAATCATCCAAACTCAGACCATTTTAGTATTGAAATTCATGACACGTCCCCACAGATGATGGGTGGTTCTGTTCACCCTATCCAAACCTAAGGCCACCATAATATGGCCATGTTCAAGTCACATCATCGTCCCAAAACCAGTTGTTGCAACTAGAAATTCAAAGTCAGAAAGCTGGAATCATGGTTAATATGGGGAATCATCCCAAAATAACCGTCCATTTTTTTCGGTTCGTGAATCACATGATCAAGCCATAACTTTTTTGTTCTTTGAGATATTTTGGGCATCGCGCCATAAACGATGCGCCGGTGAAAAAAAACGCATCTGAGGGTGTTGATTTTTCTCGTGAGAGACCTCGTGAGGCAAGGCTACGATTGGCAGAACTGGTTCAATGGCAGTTTTCCCACCGACCTCGTGGGTTGGGAGACCTGGGATCATCCCACGAGGTCGGGTTTTTTAAGGTGGTGAGTTACGACATGCTGAGCATGTCGGAATCTCGGTGAAAACAAAGATAGTTAATAGATGATATAAATGGTGATAATTGATTGGGTTTGATAGCTGGTGAGTTTTTGTGGACGTAGAACCTGGTAGCTATCTACAAATGGAGCCCAAATGGAATCGGGGACGTTTTCAGCTTCACCAGGACCAAACCGCAACTCCTTGGATGGGATACTCAACCACTTTTCAGGAGTAATCTGTAGTCCAGCTGGGATGAGTTTCTCGGGATCATGTACCCGCAGAAATGGGACATATCCCAGTGATTTTTGGATGTATTGGCCCCTTGTTACTGACCATTGATGATCCCAGTTTTTGCTACTCGCATATTTTGGCAGGTGAGAATGTGATTATCGGTTGGTAAAGGAAAAAATCATGTAAGCGTCAAACCTCGGTTTGGTTGATCGACAAAGAGAAAGGAGGTCAGCCGGCACTTTTCTTTGTTGTTGGTAAAATAAAATAAGATCAACTTCAGAGACCCTTGGATCGTCAATAAACCCATTATCAATCGATTATATAGGAATCCATTATTATTCCATTTGTTAATCCAGTGTTAATTAATCCATTACCAACCTACAAATCGCATGAAAAATTTGAATATCACATAGCTCAGCATAGTAGTGAGTTTGCCCATGAATGATTAGCCTCTATTAACCCCATAAAACCATGCCTAACCCAAAAAAAACTGCATTTATTCCGACAAAGTGGTGCCCCCCCAGTTATAACTTGGTTTATAAACCGTAGTAAGAAGTTGGATATATCTACCTATATCTACTATCAACCCAATCCTTAACCAAGTGATGTGCGTCAACTTAGCCTGGGGCAAGTCCTCCAACTGTTGAACCAATGATTTCCAGCCCATTAACCAACGATATAAACCACTATTCACCACCATGGTCGGATGTTCAGGAAACCTCCCTGTTAACCACTAAAACTTCATTAACCTCCATTTTTTGACACCATATAAAAAATAACATTTTTTTTCACCACAACAATATGGTCCATTTACGGATGGTTGACTATATGTTTTTACCACGTTTTACCAGCTTTTTACCATGGTTTTACCATGCTTTACCATGTGTTGACCTAGAAAATGGGTGATTTTCCAAGGCCCCTCCAACTTCAGCCTCTACTCCCACGGTGTCAACAACGCCGTGGCGCTGAAGTGGGCCGCCGCCTGGAGCCACGTCTACGGTCCCCCGGAGCTGGCAGAGGCGCTTTTTGATGGGGAAAATGGGGACTTCACCAGCAAAAAATGGAGATTTCCCTGGTAAACTCAGAATTTGCTATGGAAAAAGATGAAAAAGCACCATTTTTAATAGGTAAATATAGGTAAATATAGGTAAATCAACTATTTCTATGGCCATGTTCAAGAGCTAAGTTACATTGCCCGAGCGTCACCAGCGAAAAATGAAGCGTTCACCGTGAAAAATGGGGAGTTCACGAAAATTGAATGGACTTGACCGAGAAAAATGGTCGTTTTTTTATGGGGATGTCATGAGATGAAATCCGGATGAGGGATTGAGCGTCAAAAGGTGTTGATATGTTTTAATGGGGGTTGTCATGAAGATATTTTCGGTCATTGTGAAGGTACCCCTATTAAAGCATTGTTTTCCATTTTATGGTGCAAAATTCCATGTGTGAATAGATTGTTCATGGGACTTATCAGGACCCCATTTTGGCTGGTGAAATCATTCAAAAATCCTCGCATTTTCCAGGCCGCTTTTTCCTGCGCTCCAATGCGTCAGGCATCTCTCTTTGCCTGGCAACGGCTTTCACAGCACCATGGTCTCCCTTCTGGCAGCTTTGGCGCCGATGACACTTGGCTGAATGTGTCCCTGTTGTGGTGGTATCCATATGTTACATATGGAGGTGTCCAATCCATAGGGGTACCCCCAAATCATCCGGTTTATTTTCGGATTTTCCATTGCAAAGCATCAAGCTATTGGGGTACTCCCATGGCTTAGGAACCCCCAGTGCATTGTTAGTAGGTACATCCCAAGCATCGATATTGTGCGTCACCATGTGATCCAGTTAAGATATCCCCAGTTACATTACATAGCAGCCCCAAGATAGATGGAAAAATTGGAATCCCAAAAATTTGTGGAAATATGAGGTAAATTTCATCTATAGCATCCTGGTGGCGCACTTTTCGGCATCTATTTGGGGTTTATTATCCCATCAATAGCCCATGAATTTCTATAGATTCATAGTTATCCCATAGTTATTCCATAGTTATATCGTTTATTGATGTTTATTCATATTTATTCCATGAATATCCCCAGTTACATGTCTACCATTGGTCAATTGGACCCCCTTCAAGAGACTTTCCGAGCTCGGCAGGAACATTTGGCCGGCTCCGATGCCTTCCGGGGGACGGAGCTCTGCGTCCGCCGCCCCAAGATGGGTATTCTTTGAAAATGGTGAGAAAAAAAGAAATACCCTCTGGTAAACATACAAAAAGCTATTGAAGATGGCCATTTATAGTGGATTTACCTATTAAAAATGGTGATTTTATAATATAGCTATGTTAAATTACCAGAGGGTAATTTATCACCATAGGGTATCTTTTCTATGATTTCCCATCGAAATCAATGTCGGTAAAACCTAGGGTTTATCACCATGCTCCCATGATTTCCCTTTGAAAGCTGCAATTGTTTTGACTTATTTCGCCTATTTCCAGAGACGCTCAAGCAATGGGGGTTATGCCAAGCAGAATACCCAACTGTCAGGATCAACAGTTGGGCACCAATGAACCAACAAAATGTGTTATTGCTAGTGTTAAACCATCCATTTTGAAGGAACATGGGGTTTGGCGCCCGGAAAGTCGCCAACAGAAATAGGATGTGATGGAAAAAATATGAGTTCTTGGCCAACGAAAATGCAACATGTAAATCATGTTTTCGCAAATCAAATCGAGAGGCTGGGCCAAAAAAAAGTGCAGGAATCCACTCGTTGAATCTAATTCTTCGCCACCTTAAATCCGATGTTGATGAAATCATGTGTTCTGTCAAGTCCCACAAATTTCTTGCCAAGAAATAATCATATAAAACATTATAAAACCAATTTGTCGCTTTTTTTTGCAAAAAAAAAAACTCCATTGTTTTCCATTGTTTTCCCCATTTTAGTTGGTTCAATGCCCAAAAACATGGCAAAATTCTCACGGTTTCCCCATTTTAGTTGGTTCCAATCCCCCCAAAAAATTGACGACGCTGACATTGGAATCGCCCAGGTGGTGGTGGAATCCATGAGGAGCCTTGAAGAATCTTACGCTGCACTGCCGGACAGGCGGCTTACAGTTTTTTTTCCGGTGAAGTGGAGGTGGAAAAACCAATAGCATTACTATGGTATTTATAATAGTACCATTATAGAATAGTCAGTTATAGGTATTACCATGCTATATCATGCTATATCTACAATGTGAGGCCCCCGTTCGATAGCTAAGTTGGTGAACATAACTCCAATTTCACTATGGTTTATGGTACGCAAATAACGAACTAGTTACTGGGGCTTATAAACCAACTTATAACTGGGGGGCCTCACATATGGTATTTATAATAGTAGCATGATAGAATAGTCAGTTATAGGTATTACCATAGTAATGGTATTGGTTTATTGACAGTACCTAATAAGTGTGCCTTAAAAATACTCAGGGTGTGCCTTAGAAATCTCTGGATGTGATCAGGAATAGTTACTATACTGGTTGGTGGTTTGGAACATGTTTTTCCATTCAGTTGGGAATAATAATCCCAACTGACTTTCATATTTTTCAGGGGGATTGAAACCACCAACCAGTATAATAGTGGGGGTTTATTGAATATTCACTTACTATTTATTAGGTGTACCAATTCAATACCATATTAGTATAGGTTTTGTTTATACCAATACCATTCCACAATAAGTTCGACCATTATTACGTGTTTATTCATAGCCATCTTCAACGATTGACCATAACTCATTACCACCAAAAGCCGTTTAAAACCGATAAACATCATCGCTATTACCATGGACCATGCACAACCATTATAACAATACTTCAAGATTCAAGACCATTACAAAAAGACACATTGAAACATAAAGCAAAAAGAGTTAAACATGCAATTGGAAAACCATTCAAAACCATTAAGACACCAAGAACAAACTTACTGGTTCTAAACGTAGGAAAAATGGGGGAATGGGATGATTATTCATCATAGTTATGGATCATTCTCCCATTCCCTATGTTTAGCACCAGAAAAATGAAAAACCTCAAAACAATAAGTTATCCACGATTCCAGTATACATTCATCTCTTCCCCTTATCCTAATATTAAATAGCCCCCAAGAAACCCACTCTGCGGATTCAGGAAATGTATCAACCATATTTGATAGGATTCATTTTCCCCTTGGCATATCCCTTTACCCTCTGGTAAACATACAAAAAACTATGGATAATCACCATGTTTGATGGGTAAATCCACTAGTTCTATGGCAATGTTCAATAGCTTTTTGTAAGTTTACCAGAGGGTATCCATAGACACCATATGGTTATTATACTGTTAATACACTGTTAATAATGGTTAATAATTATTAATGGTTATCAAATGGTTGATGGTTAATAAATAAATGTTAATAATAACCTGGTTGATGGTATATCCCAGTAAATCGCATTAGATCCCATGAAAAGTCACCATAAAACCATTACTAACCACTACTAACCACTACTAACCACTACTAACCACTACTAACCAGTATCCATTCAATGTTCCATGTTTTTTCAGTTCAGAAAGGCCCGAGTTGATCGACGCCTTGGAACGTTTGGCCTTCAACGCCTTGCCGGCCGCGGTGTCGGAGGATCACTGGACACATCAGTGCCGTGGTCAAGCGAAGTCCAAGTGCGGGAATGGTGAAAGTTCTATGGTCATTATAGGGATTGTGTATATATATATATGGCAGTGTGTCAAAACCTTGTACCCCTGGTGAACATCAAAATAGCTGGTAAATGAATGTTCATCCCACTAAAAATGGTATTAATAGGTATTGATCCATACCCATATATATATAGGGATAATAATGGTGATATACAGGGATTGTATATAGAGATTATATATAATTAGATAATTAGGGATTATATATAGAAACACCAATGGTGATATTCTACAATGTATAAATGGGGATATTAATGGCACTAATTATATAAAGGCACTTTTATGATAGAGAAATAGAAATCATTGTCTAACACCTAATCAACTAATGGTGAAGGGTTCTATGGTTATCATAGGGATTCTATAGTTTTAAAGATATATATATAGAGAGAGAGAGGGAAAATTCAAGGGTTCTATGGTTATATAGGGAATATGGAATGTTTGATGGGGATAATATTTGATGGTGGTCTATATATGATGGTTATTTGGAGATTGAATATGGATAGTATCATAGTTCAATGGGATTTCATTTAACAGGGCTTCATGGGATTAACGAGCCATTGGTTAATACAGAATGATGGTATCTTATACGAGCAGTGCTCAAGAGTTCATGAACATTTTCCAGTGGAATGATCAGAGGGATATGTTTATTGAAATGTTGGATCAAAATCCCACCATATTGCGGGAAAATGAGCATCCATTTGCCATTTGATGTGAAAACTAGGGCGCCAATAGGCCGATAACCCCCACTCTCCATGCGAGGTATTTGACCCAGAGCAATGCCATCTACACCGGCATTGTCGAGCTGCTCAGAGGGTTCCAAAGTTTGGGGCCAGATTTGTTTGGACACACTATGGATTGTGGCACCAGGTTGTATTTTTGTGCATATGTGCATGTAGATATATGCAGATACAGATAGATGCGTAAATATGCTCTGCATATAGATACTGTATATGCAGATACAGATAGATGCATAGATCCTTTTCTGGATAGACAATATGTTTGATATACATATCATTTGCATATATATATATATATATATTACATGTTTTACATATATATATAGTTTGATGATTCTACACACCTCTTTTTTGTTTCTCCTCATATGCACAATTTTTACATGGCACCTCGCCCAGGAGTCAGTCAATGCTGATGACACACAGCCAATCATGTCGGAGGCCAGATGATTTTTCGGGATGGAGGTGGTTGGAGGCCCAGATCCAATGGGAAAAACGGGAAAAACCATGCGGATAGAATTGGATATCGGGATATACCCTCTGGTAAACTAACATAACTATGGAAAATTGCCATAGAAATAGTCGAGTTTCCCATGAAAAATGGTGATTTTCCAGTTCGCTATGTTAAATTACCAGAGGGTAATTGTCATATAATGGAATATTACTGGAATGTGATGGGATCATGTCATGACTTTGGTTTGTTTGAGAAATGGTGGATACCCGAGTTACAACAGCTTCAATTGGGAATTATCGATCAAAGCCTGCAGCTTGAGTGAATTTGGGCATCAAATCATTCCCGTGTCTAGGCAGAAAAAGCGCTTTGGGCCCTAAACCAGATAATTATGTATCCAAACCTATCAATGATTGGTTACAACATGTTACAACCCAATTATCCAGGTTGTGTATCTGTAATCATGAACAGTCTAAGATTGCGTATCCAGACCATGTATCTAAATTCCGGGGATTGATGTCAACCTCCCTGGTCGCTGCAAGCAACATCGCAAATCTTCCGATATTTCTCACTAGGCTGGAGTCAAAATTGGTGTCGCTACCCTTTTCAATGGATTGTTTGCCCCACACTTGTAAGTTGGTTTATAAACCTCGTTAACTATAGATGGGTATGGGTCAAAATTAGGTACCCCAATAATTGGATGGTTAATACTAAACTAGACATTCACATCTGTGGTCCCATTAATGGTCTTCCATTTTGACCCACATCCAGATATATCTATCATAAATCTTGCAGGGCGAGACCCCCCCAGGAAAAAAAGTGAGTTTCTAAACCCATTAACCCTAGTTATATCCCACCCTAAACCCTACCAAGTCATAAGTCAACGTAGCTATCGTTCGGGGCCTCACCAACTTAGATGCAAAAACAGCCGGGTGATCGAATGCAAACTGGAGGCCTAGTCCCTTGAAGTTTCTTCACAGCGAAATGCCATGGAAACTCATCTGCCAGTGGTGTTTTTTTGGTGGGATCTTTGTCTGAGATCGGTCAGGTCTTTGGCAATGTGGGTTTGGATGCCACGGTCTACGGCCTCTCACCGTTGGAAGACTCAGCTGATGAAATTCCGCCATCAGAATGTACAGGAATTCGAGTAGTTCGTTTATGCACCCCTGGGGGATCCCCAAGTCACCATAGGTTTCAATGTAAAGTTATGGTCATGCAGACGTAACTTGGATGATTTTGGGGTACCCCCATGTTTGGAAACCTCCATATATCCACCATAAATCCTAGTTAGCCTAGTTATAGACCAACTTGACTAACTGGGGGGGCACGGGTGGAAAGTATGTTCCTTATACTGATGTTCAAGTTGTGGGACATATATTTATATGAACGTACACAAATGCTGGAATACGTGAAGGTTCAGCTGGTGTATTTGGACAGCGGCATGGAGCGGGCACGGTAGATGTCATAGTTCGCAACCCTGCTTCACATTATTTCTTGAGTAATCCCTTCCCCCTAACAACAAACACCCCACAGAAACCATGGTTTAGTAGGGGATTTACCCATATTTAGGACCATTGCTATCTATTTATGGCGTCTTCAATATTAGATTGCTCCGTTTTGTCGTAGTTGTATCACCCTGATCTATCAGTTACATCAGCAAGTTTTGTCGGATATATCCGACAAAACGGTGCTGTTTATATCACTCACTTTTCTGTTGGTGTTACTTATATCACTTGAAAATGACGATAGAAATAGTTGATTTACTCATTAAACATCGTGGTTTTCCATAGATTTTTCTATATCTACCAGAAGGTACATTCAATGGCTAGTAGTTACATTGAAGAAAAATTTCTTTGCAGATCATATCAACCCCCAGATTTTTCAACCTGGGGTGGCATCATCCACCATCCACCAGTTCTAGATTCTAGCCCCCAGCAGGGAAAAACCAGCTGAATGGCTACTTTACTGACTCATCTCACATGGTTTTTGTTGATAAAAATAAAGCCTAAGCAAGCTACAAAATCCCATATAGAGCTGCTAAACATGGGTAGGGAATGGATGGAAATGATCCATAGCTAATGTGGGTAAAACAATGCCATTTTTACCACCCATTTTCCTGGGAATGGTTTTAATCCCACCTATAAAAATGCTGATGAGTGGGGGTTTATGATTGTTTTACCCACATGACTTCATATTCCATATCCATATATATATATAGTTGGGTAAACACCACTCATAGAATTGGATGGGAAAATTTTAACCGGAAAGCCCTATATTTAATGGTAAAAACCCATGGTTTCCGGTTCAGATTTTCCCTTAAACCGTGGCCCAATGAACCACCGTGGCCCTCACCGTGGCCGAGGAACTTCCCCTGCTGCACGGTGAACTTCGGCCAGGGCTGGGGGAAGTTTGTGGTCCGGCTGCCCGAGATCGAAATGGATGTCACACGGAGCCTGGAGCCCCCCCCAAAAAAAATGGATGTCAAAGAGAAAGGAAACCGTAGTGCTGGCTATACATATATATATTTATTTATTTATATATACAGTATCATATACATATATATATATATAGTATCATATATATATACACACATATTTGATATGTTTTGTTTTCCTAGGGGACAGTCCTTCAGGCGTGCCTTCATCCCGCAACAGCAAGGCCTTGGGTCTGTGGCTCTTCGACGGTCTGGCGGCTGAGCACAGCAATGGATGTGTTTGTCATACACACGTAGATATATATATATATTCAATATATTGCTGAGAACAGCAATGTTTATGTATGTATTCTATATATATTGCTGATATGTGCTTCTATACAGAATCTACACATATGTGTGTTAACATGTATGTGTGTTTTCATGTTGGTAGAAAATGTTCTTACCATAAGGATCACCATTCACAGCTGGAAACTGTTTCAACCGTCAATCAGTAGTCTATACTCAGGGTGTGCCTTAAAAATCTCTGGATGTGATCAGGAATGGTTACTATACTGGTTGGTGGTCTGGAACATTTTTTATTTTCCCATTCAGTTGGGAATAATACTCACTGACTTTCATATTTTTCAGAGAGGTAGGTCAACCACCAACCAGTATAATAGTGGGGGTTTATTGAATGTTCAGTTATGATTTATTAGGTGTACCAATTCAATAGCATATTCAGCATATTAGTATAGGTTTTGTTTATACCAATAGCATTCCACAATTATTGTGGGACCTTTAAATAGTGGTTATGACTTGTTGCTGACTGAGTTCATCAAATTTCATCAACTCACTGAGGCGGCGGAGAGATGGAGATGTCGGGGAGCTCATTTCGACGATTTTGTCATTGAATCAAGTTCAATATAGTATATAATAGTATATATACTATACTAGATATTTGTGTTCAATATATAATTCGTGCAATCAAGTTCAATCCCTCTGTCTTGAACATGTTGGAAGCATGTTTGTTGATTGAATCCAGTGACCATCGTTGGTGAAATCCATTTCCTTTACACGAAAATAGTAGTGAAATCCCGACCCTTTTTGTTGACCTTTTTGGGTGGTTGATTCCACCGGTTTTGCTGCCAAGGCCTTTGCTCCTCTCGGCCGCCTTCGCACCATCCATGGTGCGACTGCCTTGGCCTTTGGAGGGCGAGGCCAGGTGGATGGCAGTAATTGCCAGCAAAAGTGGTGGATTACATGGTGGGTTTAGCCCTCTAAACGGTGTAGACTAGGAATTTTGCGAAGAAAAGTTGATGTTATATATGTTATATGATATAATCACCAATAGTGGGGAGTTTAGCAGGTTTTGAGCAATAAATTGGGATGTATATGATATGATGTCATCAAGAAACTGTGAGATTGATCAAGAAACTGTGATATTATTTAACCAACAAGAAATGATATTTTTCATCAGCCAAACTTAAGTGTATTTCACCAAAAAGAAATTTACGAATCTCAGCCAAAAGATTGGATTTCTCCAGAAAGAAATTGGCATTTTATATATTTTTATATTACATATGTAGCATATGTAGCAAGAAAGAGGAGCGTGGGATGGGTTACAAAATGGATGGAGGACCAAGAAGGACCAAGGGTCGACATGATGTCACTGGTCACCTGTGGATAAATCACCTGCCTGTCGGAGGAATCGGATTTTGTTTGGCCAGAAGTACTGACATAACGACAGGACATTACCCTCTGGTAAACATACAAAAAACTTATGGGAAAATCACCATTTATAGCTGGGTAAATCCACTATTTCTATGGTCATTTTCAATAGCTTTTTGTATGTTTACACCATTTTTAATGAGTAAATCCACTATAAATGGTCATTTTCAATAGCTTTTTGTTAAATTACCAGAGGGTAGTTTGGTACCATTTCTGTGTCATTTTAGCAGGCGAAGGGTTTGGTTTCACCCAGAGCTTGGTCCAAAGAAACCAGAGAACGCTAGCCTCTGGTAATGACTGTTACAGTTGGCTATTGAAAATGGCCATAGAAACACGTGATTTTACCTATTAAAAATGGTGATTTTCCATAGTTTTTTGTATGTTTACCAGAGGGTATCTCATTTGTCGCTGTTCAGCATAGTTTTTGAGGCGCTGTAGAGCAAGCAAGGGCTACTTCACTTGCAGAAACCTGCATTTAGTTGTTCGTAAAAGCTGATGTTTTTGCGAAGATTGAAGGAACAACGAGGCAGTATTTGACAAACAACAAGGGGCTGCTTAACATGCAGCAACTAGTAACTAGGGGGTTCAACCCATGATTACCAGCATATCACCAATTCAAAATCGAACTTCAGATTCTTGGGAAGTTTGTTCTTTTGGAAGGTGCCTCCGGAGGTTCCCAGCGCCGCAGTGACGTGAATTTTTCATGGCCGGGGTTCCATGGCACAGGTGGAATTGGACACGGTCTACCCATTCAATCCTGAGGCCCCAGAGGATCGGTTAAATTACGGCGGCATGGCCCCTCCAAATAGCCAACAGTGGGGCAGTCTGTTTAAAACTGGATTGGGATTGGCACCTGAGGGTAATGCCGCGCTTACACTTAATTGGAGATTTGTTCATGAAATTCAATGATGAAAGGGCAAATTTGGAGAAATTCCAGCATGATTTGTCACAGTGGCGCCAACCCCAAATTGATAGCTGACGAAAGGCCCCCTTGCGCTATATCGTTCGAAAAGCGAAGGTGCCGTCAGAGACTGAGGATCGATGCATTGCATTTGGTGTTGCGGTGCCCCGTGAAATGGTTGCTTCATAACCAGCTCAATATACCATCCCAAACATTAGGCTGGTTATAAAGCAACTTAGCATAACTGCTTGGTGGTTTCAAACATGTTGAATATGGCTTTCCATGATATATGGGAATAGTATGGCATAATAATCGTCCCAACTGACGAAGTCATATTTTTCAGAGGGGTAGGTAGGGCTCAACCACCAACCAGATAACTTAGCAAACGGTGGGACCAAAGTATGGGATTCTCGTTGTCTCGTGCTTTGGATGGTGATTTCCCAGGTTCCAACTGTTGGTGCGAGTACCACAGTGGGCGGACTTGCAACGTTCGCAGGCGCCGCGCCTGGCTTTTGGGGGATGCGTTTCATCACCCGGAAATGGCGGGACTGGGACGATAGGGACGATATTAAAAAAAGCTGGTTTAATGGTGGTCATCATAAAGATCACTCCAGGATAACAAACGGATTTAAGCTTGCATGCGAAGAATCCTGAACAAACCCGTTGCGGATCCTTGTGCTTGATGGTTTAAGTTTTATTGGGAAGTGGATATGAGTCATGAGGTATAACAGGAATTCTTGACAACAAACCTGTAGAACCAATCCCAGTCAACAGTGGGTTTTGACCCAACTCAACACGCTCAACTCTCACACACGACGAAGCTCATTTTTGATCTTTCCAAAGGGCTGGTAGTTTGAATCACACCTCCAGTAGTTGGATTATGGGAATTGATGAAAACAGCAGTTTAGCAGTTTACAACACATGGTTGCTGATCAACAGGGGGGTTAAACTCGCCTTTATATTAGTTCAGGATAGTTGAGGAATATCGTAATCCATGAGCTAGGAATTTCCATGAAAACCAACCATGATCAATCGCATAGTATTATTTTCGATGATTCCAAACGGTGAGCAAGGCGTCACAGTCAACATTTCTTTGGTGATGCGCAGACGAAATCTACATTGCCAAGTGGCCATTGTATAGGGATGATGAGCAACCGGTGATTCAGGGCTACCCAATTTTCAGGCAAAGCTTCATTTAAATCCATTGGGGGTAACTGCGTTCATAAAAAGGAAATGGATGAGAGCTGTCAAATGTGAGCCATGTTCAAAAGCCCTGGTGTTTTTATTGTTATAAGGGGTTATACTATCCCAAAAATATTGGAAAATTGTCATAATCCATTATCGAATTTTGGAAATTCCATATGTCATCTCCAACCTTAGATAGCTCGTTTAATCCTTTAGTTGTTTGCTCTAAATGGAAAATAACCATCACCAGCAAAAAATGACATGGCGGTTTCCTAAGTCATGGGGTACCCGCAGTCATTATCCATGACTATGGAAACTCCCACATATCATCCCACTAGATTCATTAGATCCCATTCATTCCCATTAAGTCACCATAAAACCCCATTATAAACACCAAAAAAACCATTGGTTTACCATGAAATCCCAAAAGATCTCCCATATCTTCCCTTATAAACCAACCATGACTATGAAAAGCCTCATATTTTTTTCATCTGTTAGGTGCGCACCTTGTTTCAGGTGCATGGGAGCCATGGACCACTTCCCATTCCAAGTGGTGAACGTTTGGGGCTCGACTGAGAATGGCAAGGGTATCCCGAAACAGTTTCAGATATGTATGTATGTATATATATATATGTGTGTGTGTACCCCCCCAAAAAAAACGACGGTTTTGAGGTCGCAACGCTTTTGGGACAAATTACCCTGTTCAGTTTGAGTTCCAGTGGGGGGTACCATATATATATATAGTACCCCCCGGGATTCAAGAAGTTTTTTTGGATCTTGAATCTTAAATCTTGAATCCTGAGCCAGTCTCGTTTGCAAACGTTTGCAAACGCTTCTGGTGACAAAATTGCTCTAAGTACCTGGATTCAACAGTAAGACAACAATTAATACACACATGTGTGTATATATATACATATATATATATATGGTACCCCCCACTGGAACTCAAACTGAACAGGGTAATTTGTCCCAAAAGCGTTGCGACCTCAAAAACGTCGTTTTTTGGGGTGGTACCATATATATATATATATACACAGTGTAGATATATATTATATATATATATGTGCATATATATATAGAGAGAGAGAGAGTCACAATCAAACCAATACCTAAACCATATGGGGGCTGTCTTAAAATATGGGATCCCCAGTCGTCACCTGCAGGTTGCTTCAATACTAAGTTGTGGTCGTTCATGACGACTGGATGATTCGGGGGTGCCTCCATGGATTGGAAACCTCCGATTATGATGAATTACATGATTAATTACCCCAACTGGTTGATGGTTTGGAAAGTTTGGAACCATGGAATTTTATGACTTTCCATAATATATGGGAATAATAATCATCCCAACTGACGAACTCATATTTTTCAGAGGGGTAGGTATACCACCAACCAGATATGTATGAATTAATACTAATTATATAATTTACCCGGAACAGTGGCTGGTTGCAAAAATAACCATGACGTTTTTCGTTGTTTTTCTGGAATCGTGGGATAACTAACATTTTTTTGTGGGTAAAAGAATGCCATTTTTACCACCCATTTTCCTGGGAATGGTAACCATACCACCTATAAAAATGGTGATGACTGGGGGATTGTTTATGACATTATTTTACCCACATTATGATATATTCTGGGTAAATTCTAATTGACTTCACTGGCCAGGCCCATCCAAACATGTGTCAAGGTGCCAGATTTGTGAATCTCCACAATTTCAAAAGCAGAAAGTTCGCGACCGAAAATTGCACCGGAAAAAAAATGATGTCGCCACCATAGGAACATAGTAGTTGTTTGGATAGACTTGGCAATTGGAATTCCTACACAAATTGGAGAGAACACCCAAGGTTTTAGCCCGGATTGGACATGAAACCCAGAACGATGAACATTCTGAGGCCCATCATGTGGGAACAAAAATCAGTTTCACCGAGGCCCATCAGTCTTCGTCTTGCCGGTGCATGGAGACACAGTCTGGGAGGCAGGGCATGACCCGACCTCATCGCCATTCAAGGTCGTCCCATCAGAACTGGTGGAACTGGTTCACCAATGGGATAAGCCTAGGAATTCCCTTTGGACGTAGGTTGTTAGTTCAAACCCTAGCCCTAGTGGATTAACCATGATTAACCCTACTTGTCCCACTTACCAGGGATATAACTTACTAAGTGGGATGAGCCACCAAGTTGGGGAGTTACGTTCACCAGGATTAAGCAGTTGCGATCCCTCGGATACGTAGACCATTTGGTTGTCGCCAATCCTCCGACTTGGGATTTCTTTGAAGCAACCAATCTGGGGATTTCTCAAAATGGTGGGATTCTGCAAAAACTATTGGGAGGATACCCATTTGAAGCAACCGCTTTGAAGCAACCAATGGCTGCCACGATGAGGTCCGCTTCGCAGCGGAATGGAAACTGGTGGAGCGTCATGGCAGTGGCTATTTTTCGTGCAGTCCTTAGATTCGCTGAGCTGAACCACAGTTGGTGGATTCCGGGGCCACCAAAACTCACCAAAACTAACCACAGCTGGGCTGGGGTTTCCCCCCAAAAAGTATTAAAAAGTTCCATGTTTTGATGCTTGATTCCAGCATTTCCATGAAAAAGTCTCCCTGTGCTATTGAGGATATCATCCAAATAGGGGGCAGAGTTGGGCGTAAAATTGCCATCTTTTTCCAATGAGAAAATGATGAACCAGTGGAAATCTGGGGTTGGACAACCTAAAATGTACAAACAAAAAACAGAAATTTGAAACATGTTCTAAAGATATTGACAAACATGCTTCAGAGCCATGAGAACATTGCGGTTATACTGACAGCAACTGGTCGTATGAGGATTGGTTCAACGATTCCAGTAGGTGACTTTGCCCACTCTTGACCAATCAGGATGCCAAACGGATCAAAGTTTGCGGGTAATGTTTGTGTATTTAGAAAATAGTCGTAACAGTACCGTACAAAAAAAAAAGGTTGGTATTACCTAGCTGAATTGGATGAAGGGAAAGTTTACAGGAAAAAACAACTTTGAAATGGCAAGACACATGTTTCAACCGTGAAACTTCTCAACAAAACCAGCCGATTGAAAGTTATTCGCTGATTGTTGTTGAATCGGACTATCAAATGAAGCAGTGATGTAGATATACAGCAATCTGTCGCTTTCATGCCATCTCACCAAGTAGTTCCTAGGAATCCCTGAGTCCTTGTTGCTTGGTAAATGATGTCACCCTTGAACTCGAAACAGAGGCGCGAATATGTGTCACATGTCATGTTTTTAACATTCTATTCATGGAAGCGTCTTGTGGTTCAAATTGATCAAACTGCAACAAACTTCTCGAAGAACATTTGTCATATTGTTTTTGTTGATGGATTTTGGTGGTTGTGTTTTTTCCTCCTTCAGTTTTGGTCTGTTTTTTTTCACCTGGTTTCCATGTCTCGGAAGCCGCAGGTTTGGACCCTTGACCTTTGTCAAGCGCTTGCAACATCGCAGCATCAAACTGCCTCCGGATGGTGCGCATCACGGGTCTTGAGGAGTTGATATCCGGGTCATCGAACTGTCTATCGGAAGATGATCTATAATAGTTATGTTTTGTTAGGGATTAACTATTCAAATCTGTTCAACTCTTCTCGAATATGGGTAGATCTAGATCGATACAGAACCCCCTCTATTCAAAAGTCGTGATGTATTCATCCCAGCTTCACTCAGAACCATCCTGCAGTAGATACCGAGTATGGAAGATCAGTGGGTAGCAATGCAGTGACGACAATCATAGTACTGTAGCCCCCCAAAAAATGGAAAAGTTGTTTATCACACTGAAATTTTACTCTCGTTGTTGGTTTTAAACATGTTTTTTCCCATTTCATATATGGGATGTCATCTTTCCCATTGACGAACTCATATGTTTCAGGGGAGTAGGTCAACCGCCAAGCAGTGGTCTATATCACCATTTCTCTTGGAAAATCCCACCTGTGAAAACCGTGGGGATTCTTGGTGATTCTTGGTGAATTTCCCATGGCTATTCTGGTGATTATGATTATCATGATATAAAAATTATGATGATTCAAAGATGTTCTAAAAAGAAGTGTTCATGACATGTACACCTTCAGAACCTATTCCAAGTTTAGATGTAACATCTCTCTTTCTGTTGATGATTTCCCATCCCGTCTTGAAGTGACCTGAATCGCGGCTCCGCTGGCAGATGGGCCATATGGACCTGGTGCACATCCACCCGCGGCAGTGAGGCATCGGACTGCCCATGGATTGGATTGCAAGTGTTCTGTAGAGTTTCACTGAAACGAATTCTGGCCATGAATGTGGTTGTTTCATATTGTTTTGGTTTCATATGTGTGTTTCTTGTTGTGTGTCTCACATGTGAAAAAGCTTAAAAAAAAGAATATGCGAGCCACCTTTGGATCCCCAGTTTACTCACTGAACACTGGGGACACAAGGGGCACTTTTCCTTGATCGCAGGGATGAAATGCTGCTCCCCACCGAAGATTGGGCTGAAACCTTAGCTGTCTTGGAGCTCCACACATCAGAGGTTGAAGCTACGAAGATTCGGATTTTGGCTCAAGCTGATTTCGAACCCCCCGCGTTCCGCGCTTCGGTCCATGAGAGCTTCGTATTTTGTAGTGTCAATCTATGTCAGTATTCGGGCAAAAGCAGCAATGGAAGCTTAAAGGAGGTTCACTGAAATGACGCTGCCGCACTGCTCCAAACCAGCCACATCCTGCAAGCCATGGTCCAACCATGTCCAACCCTATGTTTACACCAGTTGCGACAAAGGATACGGAGGGTGAACCACGAGGAAGGACCGGTTATCGACGAGTGGCTCCATTACTTTCCGATCACCATGGCGGTCGGAATCCATTCAGGTGGCAGTATGCTGATGTGGAAACATGCCCAAAAATTGAAGCTGCTGGCTTGGACATCACCAAAGCTTGGGAACAATTTGGGAGCAATATTGGAGATTGGAAATCAAGGAGATGCGAACTTTTGGCAAAACATCAAGAAAAAGTATCCTGAAGGTTTCGATATGTTTCTGGACGACGGTTCTCACGTTCCAGAGCATCAGTTCACTACTTTCGTTCACATGTGGTCTGCCATCCGCCCCGGTGGCGTTCTGATGATCGAGGACGTGCACGGCGTCAACGCTGAAGTGGATCCTGGAAGGATACAGTCGGTGACAAGAGTGCTGTGATTGAAGCGTCAAAAGTGCGGGTTCGACTAACAATAAAAGGTCAACTTTGTCAAAAATTGAAAGTTCATCAAAAAATATCAAAATTGGTGATTTAGTCCATCCACAAACTATCCGTATGGTTTCAATTTTTACGCTTCAACCCTGTTTCGAATTATGGTCTCAACTAGAGAAAATGTTCCGGGTCGAAACCAACAGATAATCAGATAATGTCAGATAGATATGGTGAACAAACTGTGCGAAACCATGGTCTAACCCAAGCTTGAAAATCATACTGGGCTGTCTGAAATCGGCTACCGCAGGATTTGCTGGTTATCATCATGTCCCCAATTTTCAAATTGAAATCCCAATTGCCATTTTTTGACAAACCGAAATATCAGATTGCTGGTGAGAAATATCCCATGCTATAACATACGCCATTACGTCCCTATATCATGATTGGTTTTATTCCCCCATTGGCGATAAAACAAACATAAATGATCATAAATGTCCCCTACATTATGTATGATACATATATCCCCCAACAAAGATTCATCAATGTCCCGGCTTTTTCTATCACAGCTTAGGCCTTTGGCTTTCTTCTCAATCACACCTGGCAAAGAGGTGGTTGCCGGAAACGGAAATCCCCGGTGCCGAATCACTGAATCCGTGGTGAACCATGGCGAACTTGAACGAACAACCGAAATGGTAAACGAACATTTAAAAAAAAAAACGATGGAAAAATCGGAAAATCACCATCTTTAAGTTCGGTAAATCAACTATTTCGATTAGGGCCATGTTCAATAGCTATGTAACAAATTGCCAGAGGGTAATGTTCGATCATTTTCCCCCAGTGTTTCCACAAACTTGGGGGCCCCATCCCCCAGTTTTGGGCAAACCCATCACGGAAAAAAGGCCTTTGATCCTCACAGCACTTGTAGACAGTCTAAAAATACAGCATATCACCAAGGAAACGTTTAAACCAACAATATTGCAGTAGCACAGCCATTGCTATGGATGTTTAACCCATAGCTATGTTGGTTTACCACATGCTATTTCCATTGAGTTGCAGTTGTGAAAATCGCTGAAGGCATCACAGAGTCCACCAAGTTTCTTCCCGGCGAAGTAGCGACGACCTGAGAATTTCTAGCTGCAACGACCTGAGAAAATGCCATGGATTTGGGGCTACGGGCTACGGGTTCTGACGAAAAATCCAGTGGTCCCCAAGTCGCCATAGCTGTGAATACTACAATGGTCTATTGTTGGATGATTTGTAGGTACCACCATTTTAGGAACCAGAATCTTCCTGTGGAATGGAGGGTGACTATAAAACAGATAGGATAACTAAGGTCGCATCCAGTGCAAGTGCGTTCAACGAAATATTGTTATTGGGACTATCAGAGTCGCAGAGTCGAAACATCTTGTGCAGCCATTTCTTGGCATCTGGAGATGTGTATCCACTTTTTTCACAAACCCAAAAGATTCTATCAGATCTATCAGCTTTCATTGGACAAAACCATAGTTTCCAACCAAAATTTCATTGGACAAAAACATAGTTGCCATGGTTTGATAAAAACCTTCAACTATGGCAACACTATTATTACCATTATTACCATAGGGAGAAACCGTATATTGAAAGTTATATAGTCAACCATAGTCATTACCATTATTTCCGTATGGAAAAAACCCATTATTTACTATTATTACCATGATTACCATTGATTAGTTACCACCATTATTACCATATCAACCATCGTTTTTCCCTTCAATCCAATGACCGTCGGAGGTGAGTTTCGAGGCTTGTCCCATCCGGACCTCGGTCCCCGGAGCTTCACTGTCGCAGAGGCGTGGCATGGCCATGTTCGGTGCGGCGCTTCGTAAGGCGTAACGACAAGGCGATGCCCCCATGTTGGACCCTCTAAACATGGGGATTTTTCCTGGTTAATTTATGGAAAATCACCATTTTTAATGGGAAAATCACCATTTTTAATGGGAAAAATCTATGGTAAACTAACATAACTATGGAAAATCACCATGTTTACTGGTGAAATCAACTATTTCTATGGCCATGTTCAATAGCTACGTTAAATTACCAGAGGGTAGTTATCAAGCCATAATGCGATAACTTCTATTGATGTTGGTTAGTTTATAAAGCCCATTAAGTATAGTTAAATTCCCCCAAATCAACCCGAACGGAACAACCAAGTTATGTGCATCTACTTAGCTATCGTCAACGGGGGCCTCTGTATGTTTCTTTAGATTCACCGATGAAATATGGGAATGATTGATATGGCTATGGATCAATCTGGGTAAATTATAACGACCTCACTGTTCTCCCGAACCCTGGAATCATGGTTAATAAGGGAAATCATGCCCAAATGGCCGAACCATTCAGGTTAGTGAAATATTATAATTTACCCAGATCAATACCTATAGATACAATTTCTTGGGGATGAAGATCCATAAATCCCGGCTATTTTGATGTTAGGGCTACAGGGTGTTGACTCAGAACCATATGTTTGTCCCCAATAACATGCTGAATTAAGAGCGTTGATTGGGTATGATGTAGACACTATACTTGAAATTGTCACCACCCTTCGGACGAATATTAAACATATTCATCCACGGGCCACGGGTATCAATCCTGTGTTGATCATCCGGGACAGCGGTACTATCTGATAGCCAATCCGGGCCATGATCAATGGCTGTCTCGGTTCTGGAAAATCATCGAACTAAATGGCCATGTTCCATACAGGATGGTGCCTCTCAGTTATAAGTTGGTTTATAAACCCCATTGACTATAGACATATCACCATTCATGGGTTATAAATGGATTAGAATCCCATTAACTATAGTTATATCTACCATAAACCATAGAATTCAGCCACTTAGAAGGCAACTTAGCTATCTTGGGGACCCCATCCTATAGCTATGTTAGATCAAGAGAGGGTATCTCAAGTCTCGTTCAATGATTGTCCGTTTGGGTTTGTCCGAAAATAGGGTTCTCCGAATAGTCTACTGTTTATCATCATATCCCCATGAAGATAGCCATTTAAGAGTATTTATCTTGTTTGAACAAACCCAAATATCACATTGGTGGTTATATTATGTATATGTTTATATATATATATTTATTTATGTATTTATTTATTTACACATGCATATCCAACTATATCAAATTATATGTCCATGATATCCTGCTATATCCCCAGATTCTGGCTTCTACCCACCATTGACATGTAGACATATTATGTACAGAGAACAGAGATCACCGGTATGTGGTAAACCCAACCAGTTCTGGTGATGACTTGGGGATGGTTTATGATTGGTCTTGCCACAAAAAAAAAAAACATGATAACCCCATGGTAATCAAGGCATTAAAACCCCAGTGTCATCCCATGTTATAGCTAATCCCATGATAAGCACATCATAATCCCATAATAACGCAATGGTAATCCCATGATAATCCCTTTCCTGTTGGTTAAACTGCCGGAAATCCGCCCCGATCTCGCCGTCTCAGTCACATGAGCTTGGCGCCCCGACCCAAGGTCGGGCTCTGTTTCGAAGGGGGGGCTGTGCGGCACCACGACGTATGCAGTCACGGTTGAAAATGGGGGGTTTCCATGGGTTTCCATAAATGGGGATACCCAAAATGGATGGTTTATAAGGGAAAATCTATCTATAAATGGATGATTTGGGGGTATCGCTATTTTGGGAAACCCCCAAATGAATATACTGTCTAGCTGTTGCTATAGTCAATCAATTCTGTTGATGTTGCAATAATGCAGTGTTTAAAACCAACTAGAATATGGGGATATAGGGGGAAATTCATGGAAACACAATGGAAATATGACGGAAGTTTCCCTTCGATTTATGTGGATTTTATTTGGAAAGATTATGATAATATATGATAATCTATTGGAATGGAGTATAGAACAAACCAGAATATGGGCATATAGCGGAAATATCAGGGAAGTATAGTGGAAGCATAATGGAAATGTCATGGACATATCACGGAAATACGATGGGAATATAGAAATATCAGGGATTTTGCAACAGACCTCACTTGGTTGACCTCACTGCAAATGATGGTTTGAATTGGGGGAACACACCTAAAAATTGTCTTTCTTTCGGGTTTATGAAACTATGTAATTGTCAACCTTTTGAAGCCAGCAAAAAAAAATGTAGCTAAACGAACTGAAGATTGTTTTTATTGCAATGGTGATACTGGGCCGGCTTTTGGTTGCAGGGTACCTGAGTTAGGGCGTGTAACCCGTGTAACCCTGTCCCCGTTTCCAGGATTTGAACATCACGGGGACCTTGGAGTTGAGCATCTCAGTCTCGGTGGGACAGGAATATCCCAATCTATGGCCATTTGGAAAATGATGTTTTCACCACGTTTTTGGGGCTTGGAAATTGGCAGAAAATCTTTGTTCCAGGTGGGATCCCAAGAAATATCTGGCCATGGATGCCGCACCAACTATGGCCTATTGGTTTGTGGCTGGAAAGAAGTTCGTTGGCCTCAGGACTTGAGGTATTTGTGAAAACACCTTTTCTTGTGCCAAGATTGTGATTCCAAGACAAGAATTCTGTGCCAATGATCAAGCCACTCTTCATTGTTCAATAAATGTGAAGTGCTTCAGCTCCCTCTCGTTGCCAAGGCTGGAGTTAGTGCCCATGGGCTGTTCCAAACTGCGCAGCTTGGCAAAGTGGGGTTGCAGGGGCTGGTGGTTTGAAACATGTTCCTGTCAAGATTTGACACAAAAATGGGGATTGAACATGATTTCACCATCAGAAACGGAGATATTATGGGTGTGTGACCAGTTGTTTTTTTGGTTGGTGTGATTTTCTTCAATGTTCAACTCCTAAAAAAATGATGATGATCCCAATTGGCGCGCAGTGGTGATTACCCCTCTGGTAATTTGTGACAGTTTGCTATTGAAAATTGCACATTGCGTTGATTTACCGAACTTAAAGATGGTGATTTTCCACTGCAAATTCTTGGTGTACCAGAGGGTAATTCTGGGATAGCAACGAATATATTCCCCTGAAGGCTGAACTGGGATGAACCATTGAGTCATTGATATTTTGCCCATAGATGAAACAGCAAGAAATGGGAGTGTCACTAACTGTTAAACTGGGTTGGTGGTTTCAAAGATTCTTCATTTCATCCCTAAACTTCAGATTATGATCCCAATCGTCAATTTCCAGTTGGTTTAGGGATAAACCAATTTCATCTTGGGATCATGAGATGTCAACATCAATTTCAGACCGATTTCATATGTTTCAGTTGGTAACCACAGACCAGGATAAATGAAGATCCCGTTTCAGTTTATGTTTCGCGGGACTCGAATTTCCCAGACGATCAGTGGCCACACCCTTTTTGTGACCACTATCGACCTCCATCCAGGGTCACCATGAGAATTATCTTCGGTTAGTTGATTGGAATAAATATGAATAAATCATTAGAACCAATAAGTTGGAATACCAGATTAATTATCTGGTTATTATTGGAATAAATCATTAATTATATGGTTATTATCAATAGAATTGGAATGTTGATGATTGTGTCTACCTCTACTTATGGTTGCTGCTTTTCAATACATCATACAGAAACGCCCCATTTATGGTTGATGTTTGGTGACGGAAAGTTAGGCGTTGCGGATAGCACATGGCCTTGCGAAATCCTATGAATTTGAGATGGAGATCGTGTCAAGAAATGGGTATGGGTCAAAATTAGTTACCCCAAAGTTAGAGATGGTTAATACTAAACTAGACTAACATCTGTGGTCCCCTAGGTCTTCCATTTTGATCCACATCCAAATGAAGACATTCCCATGACAATAGAGGAAATCAATCTATTGGTTGGCCAATTGTTTGGGTCCAAAATCACAAAAAGACATCCAGAAATTTCTCAAACTTGCGAAGAATCGGGAAGAATCTCTGGGCCTCAGCATTTCAGCTGTGTCGTCCCTCTGAGGAATGACTCAGCTGCCCATCATTTGGCAAAAAAGACGATATCCGGTGATGCGTGCATGAAAATCATTCCATTTACCCTTGGGTAAACTAACATAAATTCATAGATGTGGAAAATGACCCATTTATAGATGATTTTCCTATAGAAGATTGTGATGTTCCACATCTATGTTAGTTTACAGGAGGGTTTTTTTGAGAGCTTGGTGTGCTAGCCATGAGCCATTTCGACAGCCACAGTGCACCGGGAATAGGCGTGTTACTACCTCAAATCACCAGGGTTGAGTGGAATTCCTGACCCCTCTTTGCAGATTTTGTTCCAGTTGAAAGTGGCGGTTGAAACCATGTTCGTGTTTCTGAACTGGGTAACCGATTCTCGCTGGAAGAATGTTTTCACAGACCCCAAATCCTGCATGAAAGTGAATCGATTCTCACGATAGCCATTTGGATGCATTTCAAGCCACGCAAGATTTCTCCCACAAAATATGTCTTAGCATTCTGATCCGGCCATGATTTGATCTTGTGATCTGATGATCATGATCTAAGTCTTTCCCACTGCCCAAGATGTCCAAAGTTGTTCTTAACACAAAAAAGAGTCCCACTGCAGAATCAGATCTGTGGCATTTGCGACAATGGCGCGCGGCCCTTCGATCTTGTCGCTGCTTCTACTGGGAGTGTCTCTTGTCGCTGGGTGACTTTCCGCTTTTGGAAGCTAGCTCATCACCAAAGATGTGGGTAGCCACTAGAAACTGAACATGGAACCAGAAAATATATGAAAATATCCCAAAGTTGAATTTTTTCAAGATCCTTTCAGCCCATGTTGAATTTCATTGAGACCTTGGGGACTGTGGTCTCCAAGTGATGTTGCAGCGGTGCCTCAAAAAAGGAGTGTTTCATGTTTTTATGTGGATGTTACGTCTGGCAGATTTCCTGAAAATCTCCCCCAAGAACGGCCCAAGCCCAAGGTTTTGCAAGTCTGTCTTGGACTTCACGCTTTTCGCTGGCCGAAGCGTCAAGGGAAGAACCGCCCTCTCTGCTGCCAAAAAAGATCCTTGGCAGCCGAAATGGCCATTCGAATTCAGAATCCAGGCTGGAAAAGCTGCAGATATTCCGCCTACAGCTACAGCTTCACCAAGGTCTATGCGTTCTTTGGTGTATGTTGCCTTTTTTGGGAACTTGAATGGTCGACAATGTCACTTTTAGGAGTGAAATGGGGGTCAAAACTTACGCAAAATCACCATCCAGTATCGTCTTTGCGAAAACAATCCGGAATTCACCAGAGTACGTTGGCCCACCCAACCATATGTCCTCCCTGATGGCCACAAGGAAGGTTTGGAGTATCTCTTCGTCGGCAAGGCAAGGTACCCTTTTTGACACTTGGAGACATATTCATTTACCCTCTGGTTATTTAACATAGCCATGGGAAAAGAAAAAAACATGTTTAATTGCTAAATCCACTATAAAGCTTAGTTTACCAGAGGATATTCATTGATTTCTATTTTCGCACTTTTACACAGGCAAAATTATTGATGTGTTCCAACGTTGATGTTCCTATGTGCCACATTTTCACCTCGCTGACAGGACACCAAGACGGGCAAACTGGGCCGAGTGATTTGCGAACTCTCGCGCGACAAGCTGCCGGTGCGCCTGCAGGCCCTCCGAAAGGGGCTCGTGAAATATACAATGTGAGGCCCCCCAGTTACAAGTTGGTTTATAAGCCCCAGTAACTATAGTTATAAGTACCATAAACCATAGTTATTGGAGTTATACACCAACTTAGCTATCTTGGGGGCCTCACATTGTATGGATGTGTCCTAAAATCATGGAAGTACCCGAAAATGGATGGTTTATAAATTATAATAATGGAAAATCCCAATCTAAAATGGATGATTTAGGGGCACCCCTATTTTAGGAAATAAAACTTCCATGCATATATATATATATACATATATCCGCAGTGACATCAAGGGTTCACTCTTTTTTATAAATATATTGGCACGTTTCCGCAATACCGTATTTGTTGATGGATTATGTTCATGTTTTTGAACCTCTTAGAATTTTGCGGATGCACATCTCAATAGGGATCAGCGTGCAGATTCGGAGCCATGGTGAGTTAAGGCGGAATTCAAATTATTGTTGATTGATCGATGTAACAGTTTGACTAAAACATTAACTCGATCTAACCCTCAGGAAACCTACATTCGATTTGAAGCATGAGGTCACAGTTCGATGTTTTTACATTGTTTTTTTTCAGATGATACCAATACCGTAGTATTGCATGGCCCAACTGGATGACATGGCCCAGTTGTTTGGTTCCATCGTGTTGAGATGACACTGTTCACTGCGTACTCTGTTCATGTCAACAGCCACACTGAGCATAAGCTGACTGCTGAGTCCACTGGTGTGAACTAACCACTGTAGGTTGTGTAGGAGAAAGATCCACTAGCTTCGCACATCAAAAATTTAGGGTTTCATTTTTACGGCAGCCTCAATATGTCACGGGTGTGGGTCACATGTTAACCCCAAAAAATGGGTCCCCAAAAGATTCCGACAAATCAGGAACTTCCAACTGCCTGCCATAAACCCACCATATCTGTGCACGTATCTTGCTGATGTTTTTGCCACTCCTTTTTCTCGCACTGTTTAATAGGCGTCCCAGGGCACTTAGGCCCATTAAAGCGCAAATTTTGCTGATGATGTTTTAATTCATGTCAGAAAAACCGACAAGTTGTGTTGTTTCAAGTCCGTCTTTTCATCAGCATACCCAACACATTTCTTTATGCACATTGCTGAGGTTCAGAACTGTCATTCCTTAGGATCGTTTTCTCGATCGCTGAACATCCCCAGTTTTTCGTGTGTCCATCTGCCCACATGCAGCCGGCGATTCGCAGTTCTATCCCGGTCGATCATCATATAATGTAACCGTATGAAGGTCTCAAACATAGCTTGTTATTATACCTTTACAATCATATGTACCACCACCCCGAAAGATAGAAAGAAATGAGTTCCTGCTGACAGAGTGGTACATCTAACATTTGTGCTACTATTTACTATAAGCTCCAAAAGCTGGGTATACCCAGCATTTTTGACATAGAAGTTGGTGATAAACCATGAATTTTGTGGTATCTGGGTATCCCATTTTCAAACAAACCCGGATATCATCCCACAAGCATTTTTGTATAACCGTATCCCTTACTATTCCGTGTTTCCAGTAATTTTAATCATAAAACCGACTAATCAGACAGATACCTTTGGTTTATCATATAAAGATCTCATCATTCAACCACCGAGCATCTCGGCTAGAAACAAAATGACCATGTCAATATTATAACCCTTCTCGCTTGGGATGTAACCAGATATAACCAAATATTACTACAATTCCAACCAAAAAGTCGCAACTATACTTCGAATCATACATACATATATATATATATGTGTGTGTGTGTATACATGTTCCATAGTCATCATTATACCAATACCTAAACCATACGGGGGGTTCTTACAATGTGAGATCTCCAAGTCACCATGGTTTTCAATACCCAGTCACGGTCTAATAACTTGGATGGATTGGGGTGCCACCATTTTACATTGCGGCCGCGATCAGTGACTGCGCACAGTGCGCGCACCGAGTGCACCGAGTGCACCGAGTACACCGCACCGAGTGCACCGAGTGTACCGCACCGAGTGCACCGCACCGAGTGCACCGAGTACAGTTGCAGCGCACTGAGTGCACCGAGTACACCGAGTGCACTTGCTGCACACCGAGTGCACCGAGTGCACCGAATGCACTTGCAGCGCACCGAGTGCACCGAGTCCACTTGCAGCGCACCGAGTGCACCGAGTACACCGAGTGCACCAAGTACACCTGCAGCGCACCGAGTGCACCGAGTGCAAGGAGTACATTGCAGCGCACCGAGTACACTTGCAGCGCGCCGAGT